>Ga0315296_10000007_pt1 | contig 241809 bp, 219 predicted proteins | sample YL17G14_18_MG_FD_203921 | JGI IMG/M metagenome (GOLD analysis project Ga0315296, IMG submission 203921) | Sediment microbial communities from Yellowstone Lake, YNP, Wyoming, USA - YL17G14_18 | ecosystem: Environmental > Aquatic > Freshwater > Lake > Sediment | place: USA: Wyoming | collected...
ATGTGCTGGCGCGCGTGACCGCGCAGCAGCACAAGGAACTGATCTTCCGGGCGTTTTCATACAACTCGAGGAGGTTGGAGACTCTCTTTTTGCTCTTCATCGAGGATTTCTACAAAGCAGGAGCTTGGGAATCCTTATATAGGACGTCATTCTTAGACGGCTCGAAGAGCGGTTTGACGGCCACAGTGGTGGGGTCACACCTGGTCTCATTCCGAACCCAGAAGTTAAGCCCACCTACGTTCTTCGTGGTACTGAGGTGCGCGAGCCCTCGGGAAGCCCAAGTCTCTTCGGAGACTCTTGGCCATAGTGGCTAGGTACGCTAGCCAGGTACCTTCGGGTACAGGGTGAACCGTACTGCTTGAAACCATTATGGACTTGGTAAGCTGTCAGCCACTCTCGCTTTTCATTTTCCTCGAATACTCGATGGCCGTTGGTACTCACCACGAAGACTTTATAACATTCAAGGATGTTTTTGCGGCCGGAGCTGTCAATATTGGCTCTCTCCCCTAATGAGAAGTACCTCTTGATCGCCATTCTCGCGATCATCATGTCTTTTATCGTATTCTTCGAGCTCCGGATAATACGAGGGAAGAACAAGGAGATAAGGAGAGTCAGCCAGAGAAAGGACGAGGCCTACAACGCGATCCTCACGACCAGGTCTGTCATGAACGTCATGCAGCGCCAGGGGAGGGACACGTCCGCCACCGAGAGATACGTCAACTCGGCTAAGCAGGCGATGCAACGTGGAGATTTCGACAGGTGCATGGACCTCTGCGAGAAGGCCAGGGTGGAGCTCACGAACCCATCGTCCCCCAAGAGAAAGCTGTCGGTCGTCCAGGACGCCTTGGAGGATGCAGGGGACAAGGACCGGTTCGAAGACGTGGCGGAGTCGATACTCTCTGGAAGCTCCGCGAAGAGGGCGTATGTGGCCGAACAATACGCGGGCTCCAAGCTGACCGTCGACAACGATGGGAACTACCTCGGGGCCAAGTTCGAGATTACCGCGGCGAAGGGAGACATCGGAAGGGCGGTCCACAGGGAGATCGACACGGGCATCGCCCAGGATCTCCTCACGCAGGCGGAGTCCGAGTACGCTGCCGGCAACTACAGCAAGTCTTTGTCATTGGCTTTGAAGGCTCGGAAATCGATTGGCGCCGAGGGCGGATCGGAGACCATACGGCTGAGGGTGAGAAGGGAGACTGAAGAGCCGGAGGCTGAACCCACGGGCGAGGAATCCTCTGGGGCTCCCGAGACGCTCTGTCACGTGTGCGGCGCCCCTGTCGAACCAGATGACACTTTCTGCCACAAGTGCGGAAACAAGGTCCCCAAGGAGAGGAAGTGCTCCTCGTGCGGCGCAAAGCCACGCTCGACTGACATGTTCTGTCGCAAGTGCGGCAACAGGGTCGACTAGGCGCTGTATTTGTTCTTGACTATGATCGCGGCGAGCGCACCTGCCCCGAATCCGTTGTCTATGTTGACAACTCCAATCCCGCTGGAACAGCTGGATAACATCCCGAGCAGGGCGGCCAATCCCTCGAAGTTCGCCCCGTAGCCCACGCTCGTCGGAACTGCTATGACCGGCTTGCTCGTGAGTCCCGCGACGACGCTCGGAAGGGCGCCTTCCATGCCCGCCAGAACCACTATCACGTCAGCTGCGTCGAACTGCTTCAGGTTCGCTGTGAGCCTGTGCATGCCAGCTACGCCTACATCGAACAGTCTCCTGACCTTGCACCCGAGAAGTTCACACGTGACCGCAGCCTCCTCCGCCACCGGGATGTCAGAGGTCCCGGCCGTCACGACAAGAACATTCCCGAGATGTTCTCTCTTGGTGACGCCTGCTGTCGCAATCCTCGCCTCCGGGTAGAACCGAACTTTGGATCCGAACCTGCTCTTCATCTTGGCGAACATCTCCGGTTTCACGCGCGTGAAAACCGCCTCGTCCCCCCTCTCCAGGACTCTCTCAGCAATCCCGAGGATCTGCTTCTCGGTCTTCCCAGGAGTATAGATGGCCTCTGGGATTCCCTTTCTCAGCTCCCTGTGGTGGTCGATTTTCGCGAACTTCATGTCGTCGAAGGGAAGGGTTCTCAGGATGTCGAGTGCCTCTGCGACCGTGATCTTGCCCATGCTGAGCTGTGAGAGTACCTTCTCGATCTTCTTCGGGTTCATTTCTTGAGCACCTCGTTCAGGCTGCCCATACGATAACCATCCATATCGATTGCCACGTATGAGAACCCGAGGGATTTCAGCTTCTTCGCGATCGCAATCCTAGTTCCCGGGGTCATGAGTTGGTCGATGTCCTTTGGAGGAACCTCGATCCTTGCCATCCTGCCGTGCATCCTTACTCGGACGTCTTCGATGCCCTTCGACCTCAGATACTCCTCCGCTTCCTCAATCATGCCCAACTTCTCCAAAGTGATCGGCTCGCCGTACGGAATCCTCGACGCGAGGCAAGGGCTAGGCTGCTTGTCGGCAGTGAGCAGTCTCAAGGATTTCGAGATGGCCATTATCTCCGATTTGCCAAATCCTAATTCAGCCAACGGGCTCCGGACATCAAGCTCTTCCTTCGCCTTCGTTCCAGGCCTGTAGTCTCTCTGGTCGTCGGCGTTCGAGCCGTCCAGCACGTGTCTGAGCCCCCTCGATTTCGCAATCCTTCGGATCTCTCCGAAGTCGCCTAGCTTGCATATGTAGCACCTGTCTGGCGGGTTGCTCGCCAGTCGACTATCTTTCAGTGCATCCACCCGCACTACAACAAGGTCTATTCCGATGCTCCTAGCCGTCACCTTGGCTTGCTTGAGCTCGGATCTGGGGAACATCGGGGAATCGATCGTCACCGCCAGCGCTCTCTCCCCCAGCTCGTCGTGTGCTATCTTCGCGACGAGGGCTGAGTCTGCTCCTCCCGAAAATGCCACTGCAGCCGAGCCCAGAGACTTGATCGTCGCCCGGAGCTTTGACAGTCTGTCTTTGGATTGCCTCATCTCTGTCTCGCAACGGTCGGCGTTTATTTCTACTTTAGTAGACCAGGGTCGTGTCCATTGATGTCGTCTCCGCAACGACAGTCCCCGCGTCCTCGTGCCGCCTTGGTACGCAAGGAATATATAGCGACCAGTTGCCTAGGAATAGCCTAGGCCGAGCTCTGGAGGAGCAGATGGCAGAGGAGAACACAGTCTATATCGGCAAGAAGGCCACAATGATCTACGTCCTCGCCGTGGTGTCGCAGATCAACTCCGGATGCAATGATGTGTGCATCAAGGCTAGGGGCCGTGCTATCAGCAGGGCCGTTGACGTGGCCGAGATAGTGAAGAACAGATTCGTCCAGGGTCTGGACTACAAGGATGTCAAGATAGCGACGGAGATCTTGCCAGGCCAGGACGGCGGCAGCGCCAATGTGTCCTCGATAGAGATCTACATGTCGACGAAGTAGTGCTTGGTGGAGCCTCGAACGGGATGAGCCTCGGCAGGCGTTTCAGTGCCTGCACTAGATGCCTTGCGAACTCCCTGATCCACCGCGATGCAAGAGTTTTATGATAGGCTACGGCCATCGGTTATCCGGATGATACTGGTCAAGCTCGGCGGGAGCGTCATCACCGATAAAGCCAGGCTTAGGACGTTCAGGCGGTCGGCTTGCGAGCGCCTGGCGCGTGAACTGCGCGCGGCCAAGTCAGGTCTCTCGATCGTGCACGGAGCGGGGTCTTTCGGACATATTGAGGCGAAGAAGCACTCTCTTCACAAAGGGTTCACGAGCGATTCACAACTCGAGCATGTTGCGAGCGTGCAACGAGATGTGAGAGAACTTAATCTTAAGGTGCTCGAGGCTCTCATCGACAACGGGGTGAGGGCGGTGTCCGTCCCTCCTGCGGCTGCCGCGACTTTCAAGAACGGGAAGATCAGGACCTTCGAGCCCGGATCATTCAAGCAGATCCTGGACCTCGGCCTGTCCCCGGTGTCCTTCGGGGATGTGGTGCCTGATGAGGCGATGGGTTTCTCCATCTGTTCTGGAGACTTGATGATGGAAGCATTGGCCAGAGCGTTCAGGCCGAGCCTCGTGGTGTTCTGCGCCGACATCGACGGCGTCTACGATTGCGACCCCAAGCGCAACAAACGCGCTCGACTTCTTCCAGAACTAGACATTCGCGCGTTGGCGACGGTCGCCCGAACAGAATCGATACGCGCGGACGTGACTGGTAGTATTCATGGTAAGCTCGAGAGGATGCTGGCCATCGCGGAGAACTGCGAAAAATGTATGATAGTGAACGGCAATGTGTCAGGAAGGCTGGAGAATGCCCTGAAAGGAAGAAGGGTAGTCTCCACTGTGGTCGTCCCCTAGTAGGTGCATTGTCATGACGAAGGATGAGGGAGCTCCTGAGCGGCTCATCGAGAAGAGGAAGAACGACCACATTGATATTTGCGCTAAAGAGGATTTGAGCCAGCACTACGCCTATTGGGACGACGTGAAGCTGGTCCACAACCCACTCCCTGAGATCGATCTCGAGGAGATCGATACGTCGACGACTCTTTTCGGTCGCAAGCTGAAGGCGCCAATAATCATCTCTGCCATGACAGGCGGATATGGCAAGGCGGAGGAGATTAACAGAAACCTTGCAGCCGTTGCCGAGGAGTTTGGGCTCGGCATGGGCGTCGGTAGCCAGCGGGCCGCCCTCGAGCACAAGGAGCTCGAGAGGACCTACTCCGTGATCAAGGAGTTCGAGATACCTCTGAGGATCGGCAACCTCGGGGTCCCTCAGCTCATAACGCAGGGCGTTTCCACTCCGCTCGGGATCGAGGAGGGAAGGGCCGCCATGGAGATGATTGACGCTCACGTTCTCGCAGTACACATGAACTATCTCCAGGAGATAGTCCAACCCGAGGGCAACACTCGCAGCAAGGGCGGACTCAGGGCGCTTGAGGTGTTCGCCTCTGCATTGCCTGTCATCGCGAAAGAGACCGGGGCGGGAATCCCACGAGAGGCTGCACTGAAGTTGAAGAAAGCGAAAGTGAAGGGGCTCGATGTGGGCGGCCTGGGCGGCACGAGTTTTTCGGCTGTGGAGTACTACAGAGCGAAATCGATCGGCGACTCCAAGCGCGCAAACATCGGCCAGACATTCTGGGACTGGGGCATACCAACACCTGTCTCCGTGGTTCTCGCGAATGTCGGTCTTCCGATCATATCAACGGGAGGCTTGAGGAGCGGTCTTGACGCCGCGAGAGCGGTAGCCATAGGTGCGAGTTCCGCGGGCATGGCCGGACGGCTGCTCCCCGCTGCGCTGGAGGGTAAGGCTGCTCTCGAAGTCGACGTGACCACTATCATTGATGAGCTGAAAGCGGCCATGTTCCTTGTCGGTGCGAAGGATGTCAAGGAGCTCGCAGCTACTAAGGCTCTGATAACTGGTAGGTCCAGGGAATGGCTGGACCAGATGATGGAGTGATATCTATGAGATTCCCGGACGACTACAAATCAAGGGTGAAGAAGGTCAACGACTACCTCATGCGTTCACTGGACGTCATCGAAGACAAGGGACTGCGAGCTGCGATGGCTCATTATCCCGCAGCTGGCGGGAAGCGGTTGAGGCCTCTTCTGGCTACCATGGTCTCTGAGGCCGTCGGGGGGAAGGCTGAGACCGCACTGCCCTTCGGAGTTGCCTTGGAGATGGTTCACAATTTCACTCTCGTGCACGACGATGTTATGGATGAGGATGAGACGAGGCGTGGCATCGCGACCGTCCATGCCGAATACGGGATTCCTGAAGCCATCCTAGCAGGTGACGCGCTGTTCGCCCGCGCATTCGAGATTGTCTTGGAGTCAGACGTCGACAGCGTCGACGTCGTCAAGCTGGTGGAGATACTGGCCAAGGCGGTCCGGATCCTGGCGGAGGGTCAGCAGCTGGATATGGATTTCGAGCGCGCCAAGATCGTCAGCTCCGACGACTACATGAAGATGATCGAGAGGAAGACCGCAGTCCTCTATTCGGCGGCAGCCCAGGCAGGTGCCATTGCGGGTGGAGGTTCGGAGAACCAGCAGGAGGCTATGTTCGAGTACGGCCGGCTCATCGGGCTGGGGTTCCAGATCTGGGATGACGTACTCGACCTGACGTCGGACATCGAGACATTTGGAAAGCCGGTCCTGAACGATATCAGGAACGGCAAGAAGACACTGATTGTTGTGAACGCGCTTGAGGATCTCAAAGGTGCGGCGCGAAAAGAATTCTTGTCAGTTCTTGGAAAGAAGAACGCTACGAAGAAGGAGCTCGTCAGGGCGAGGGACATCTTGGACGAGGTCGGTTCTATCGACCACGCGACAAGGGTCGCGAACGAGCTCGTGGCGAACGCCAAGGGGCAGCTGCATGTCCTGAAGCAGTCTCCACACAAAGACGCCCTGAAGCAATTCGCGGACTACATGGTGACCAGGAAGACGTAGTCCAGGCATTCACGGCAGTCCCAGTACATTCTAACGATGATTTCAAGATGATTCAGAGCCAATCGTAGCCCGGAAGTAGCAGCCAATGACCCTGTCGCCCATCGCTCTCTGTTCGGTCATCGGAATCATTCTACTAGCGATGATACTACTGATGATTGCCAAGCGGAGGTTCCGTAGGAACAAACCGTTTGTGTTGACTGCTCGGGTAGTCGCGTGCGTCTTCGTCCAGTTCTTCGCCATACTGGTCCTGACTCTCGTGACTCATGATCCTGGACCTGATGCCTATACTGTGGACGTCGAAGAGCTCCTTGGACACGATGCGAGGGACGCGTTGTACATCTTCGTGATTGTATTGCTGGACATCGCATCAATCGCCGTCATCTCTTTCTTCAAGTCGGGTTGGGTCGAACCGATCCTGCGATAGCGGGTCAGACAACGCCCGTCTTGGTTAGCTTGAACTCGGCTCTCTTGCCTTCTTCGAGGTGTCGGTGCTTGACTATCACCGCTCTCCTCGTTCCGGCACTTACCTTTTCGAGCCTCACAATGGCCTTAGCGTTGTGGAGGAGGACATGGCCTCCCAGCGGCTCGAACGTGCCTTTCTCGATGTCCGTGTAGACCTGGGATGTGAGCACTATCGGCACATCCTTGCTTCTTGCCACTGCGAGAAGCTTTGCCAGCTGGGGGCTGAGCGATTTCCTGATCCCCCTTTCCTCGTCGTTTCTTGTAAGGCGATAATGGATCGTGGCGGAATCCAGTACTATGACGCCGACCTCGAGGGAGCTCTCGGCAAGCTTGACTGCCTTGTCGACGGACTTCTCCTGCTCGTCGAACGAGTGCGGTTCGAAGAACAATATGTTCTTCATCACCTCCTCGTAGTTCTCCCCTGCAATCTGCTGCAGTCTTTCGAGCGAGACTCCTTCCGTGTCTATGTAGACAACCTTCTTGCCGGTGAGCGCTACGTTACTCGCGACCTGGAGACATATATTGGTCTTGCCGCTTCCTGCCTCACCATAGAACAGTGTTATGGCTCCTCCTTCCAGGCCGCCCTCTAGAAGACTGTCCAACGCAGTCGACCCTATCGGAAGATGTGCCACGTGCCTCGATTGGGGTCGGTGGTGATAAGCGTTGCTCATGCAGGCAACGATGCAGAAGGGCTTCCGCTGCAGGGGGGTCTTTTAGTCCAAGGGTTGTTATCTGTCCTGCATTGGGTCTTGGACAGCACTGGATGAGGCAGCATGCATACCGACGAAAAAAATCCTGGGTTGGGGGCACGACGATGAAGGCAAACCGAGGCTTGTCTCAATATTCGCTCGTTGTGTCGTTTCTTCTGTTGCTCGCCTGTTCCGCCGTCGCGCTTCCTCCGGGATTTTACGATTACATCAACCACGACCCGATTCAGATAAATGGCAATGGTGATTTCGTTTCCTCATCGGGTGTAACTCGAGGCTCTGGCACTCCGGACGACCCGTACGTGATCTCGACCTGGAACATCGTACCTTCCTCATCGATGGGGGCCGGCACGGCAATCAGGATAACCAACACCACGGTCACCGTCCTGATCGAGTATGTCCACGTCCAAGACGGCCGATACGGGATATTCCTGGAGAACGCTACGAATGTGACTATCGAAAACTGCTGGATGACAGAGAATGAATTCGGCGTCAATCTGGAGGATTGCGTCTCCTGTCAAATCCTGAACAACAGTCTGACGGACAACCAGAGGGCGATAAGGGAGTTCGAGTGTGCGAACTTGGTCATATGGAACAACAGCTTCGAGCGCAACGCGGCGGACATGATTCATGGTGGATCTGGCGCCATTGTCTGGTGGGTTGTCATACTAGCGGCACTGTTGGGCGCGGCAATTATCGTGCTTCTCTATCTCATGCGGATCAGCTTCACCGCTCGAAGAAAGCCGGAATACAGGATCGGAACTCGGCTAATGGCGTGCGGCCTCATCCAGCTGGTCGAGGTCTTTCAAATCGGGCCATATCTTGGAAGGGCGTTCGGAAATGGTGCAATGAACTGGGACCACTACGTCATGTGGACCGGCGTTGCAATCCTCGTCGGAATCATCTCCACAGTGTTTGTACTCTTGTACAAAGCCAAATGGATGGAGTCCAAGCTGCCGTAGTGCCTTGGCGGGACCTCTCCTGGAATATCTTAATATCGCGTAGTCCTTTCACGCGTCCGTGACTGTGCACAGGGTAGGTGCAGAGGCCAGGCTGGACTCCGCAATCTGGTTGAATAGGCTGGTGGTCTTCAAGCAGCGCGTGGTCAAAGGCTACCGTCATCCGTCTCTCGACAGGTCCCTTCAGAACACCAGGATCAAGAACGAGGTCCGTTTAATGCTCGAGGCTAGGAAAGCTGGCATATCCGTTCCTGTGATCTATTCCGTCGACCTTACGGAGAACAGGATAGTCATGGAGGAGATCCAAGGAGTGAGGGTGAAGGATGCCCTTCAGAGTCTGCCAGACAAAGAAGCCGAGGAGGTCTGCAGGAAGATCGGGGAGATTGCTGCGAAGCTACATCAGAACGATATCGTACACGGTGACTTGACGACAAGCAACATGCTTCTGGAGAATGACAGAATTGTTTTGATCGATTTCTCTCTAGGATCGAAGACATCGGAGCTGGAAGACAAGGGCGTGGACATGCATCTTCTCGAAGAGGCGTTCCATTCAGCACACCATAAGCGCAGCGGGCTCTACGACACCGTGAAGGATTCATATGTCAATACATATCCCGGAGGCGCTGAGGTCCTAAGGAAAGTCAGGGAGATCGAGAAGAGGGGGCGGTACACGCGAAAAGAATAGCGTTCATCACCACGAACAACGGCAAGTTCCGAGAGATCTCCCAACAAATGGCCGAGCACGGGTACGAGCTCGAGCACATCAAGACACCGTACCCGGAGTTTCAGGCGGAATCCCTCGAGATCACGATAATCCCCGGGCTCCAGTGGGCGGTGTCCAGGTTTGGCCGGCCCGTGATGATCGACGATTCCGGGCTCTTCGTAGACGCTCTCAAGGGTTTTCCTGGAGTATACTCATCATACGTGTTCAGGACGGTCGGCTGCGACGGCGTTTTGAGCTTAATGAAAGGCGTCAAGGATCGAAGCGCGAGATTCGAGTGCTGCATCGGCTTCATGCTGCCGGGGAAGGACCCGTTCGTGGCGAAAGCGATAGCCAAGGGTTCCATATCGATGAAGAAGGTGGGGACGGGAGGTTTCGGCTATGACCCCATCTTCATACCTGATGGTTACCAGAAGACATATGCGCAGATCGAGATAGAGGAGAAGAACAAGATCTCCCACAGGGGGAAGGCCATAGCCATCTTCCTGAAAGAGCTACCCAGGCTGCTCTGACGACCGGACCAGAATCCTTTTATTGCCGTCGGCGTTAATCCGGTTCAAGCGACCATGGGGTAGTGGTCTAGCTTGGTATGATACGTGCTTTGGGAGCATGAGGTCATCGGTTCAAATCCGATCTACCCCACTTCCTGCATTTCTGAGTCGCTCGCGGCAATCGGGATCGTATCCGCGCTTCTTGCTGCGCTCCTTTCCCACCCATTTTGGACCCCCTGTGTCGCTTTTTTGAAAGTGACGGATGAAATGAGTTAATCTCCTGCGGGGGATACGAGAATCCGGAGCACTGCATCTTACACGCTAAGCCGGGTGCATTCTTTTATTTAGGCAGGTGTCTCATGGCATCAGGATGAACACCCGCAAGAATCCAGAGATATCCTATGCAACGATGTGGACATGATGGATATAGTCCTGCGCGAGAAGATCAAGGGAGCCCTTATCGTCGCTCTTGGCGAGGACAAGGTGCTCTGGAAGTCTGCCGATTTACTTCCTTACGCAGCAGATGGTTTTAGAATGAGACCCGAAGAAGTGTTCAAGCATCCTCCCGATCTCGTGGTCCTCCCTGAGTCCACGTCCGAGGTTCAGGTGGTCGTGAAGGTCGCTGCAGAGCACAAGATCCCGCTTCTTCCAAAGGGTGGAGGGTCCAACAGAACGGGTATGCTGATTCCCATCCATGGCGGCATCGTCATTGACACCATCAAGATGACCAAGGTCCTGGAGGTCAGCGCCCAGAATCTCTATGTGACAGTTCAGGCAGGAATCTCACTCAAGGAACTGGAAAAACACCTCGCCGGACAAGGTCTCGCACTGAACCAGGAGCAGGGCTCTGCAAAAGTGGCGACTGTTGGGGGAGCGATTTCCACTGCTGGCTTCAGCAGGAAATACCAGAAATATGGCACAATCTCGGACCGGATAATGTCCCTCGAAGTGGTCCTCGCTGACGGGAGTGTATTGCGCACAGGCCCAAAGATCCTCTACACCTCAACAGGCTACAGGCTTCACCAGATCTTCGTGGGCGCAGAGGGCACTCTGGGGTTAATTACGGAGGCGACCTTGAGAGTCGAGCCTATCCCAGAATCGACAGAAGAGCTGCTGGGGTTCTATGACGACATCTGGACAGCCTATGAAGCTGCACTCAGAATGACTGGGTCTTGCGTGACGTTCGTCGGCGCCGAACTCGTCGAGCCAGCCGACCCAACTATCTATGGATCTCCCAGCGGAAAGAAAGCAGTTCTATGCGTATCGTTCGAGGGGACGAAAGGAGAGGTGGAGGCCGAGGTTGACTCCGTCGGAAGACTTGTTCGAGAAACCGGAGGTGTCCTTGCAAGCAAAGACGATGCGAGGAGACTGTTCAGCGAGTTCACCTTGCAATGGTGTGGAGACAGAGCCCTGATAGGGCCCGAAGATGAGACTACTGCCCATGTCCCCGCAGGGATGGTCAGGGAGTTCTACGATACGTTGTGGAACCAGATCATGCCGAAGTACGGCATGGACCCGGTCCCCGGCAACAGGTACGGCATCGACATCGGTCGCTACAGTATGAGCTACTGTCGATTCTTCATCCCAGAGAGAGAACACGGTTGGGAAGACTACAGGAGCGCATTGGTCGACGTTGCCAGGCTCGCTATAGCGCTCGGAGGGTCAATCTCCAGCTGTACCGGTGTGGGCCTGAAGAACAGAGATGAAATGGCCTTTGAGTTCTCAGAGGTGGCTCTGGAGACCATGTGGAAGATCAAGAGGGCATTCGATCCTGACAACATCATGAACCCGGGGAAGAAGCTCCCGACTCGGACCGGTGGCATTCCAAAGCGCACTCCTCCATCGTGAACAGACGGGTTCTGTTGCGTCATCGGTTGGTGACCGTCAGGTCACCTCGGAAACACAACTCGTTCCATTCGGCTCCGACCGTGCGGCCATCGCTGGCTCGTATAGGATCATCATCACGTCATGCTGGAACGCGCCGGGGCTGAACCATAAGCCCCCTGCCACCACCAATCTCTTGGAGATGGCTGTCTGCAGCAGGTTCATGCTGGCGTTGATGCGTCTGTCAAGGCACAATCCGCGCTGGCATTCGAACACCGCGCCCATTCGGGAATCTTGTATCCTCCCACATGTCGGGCGCGTTCTGCTGCTGTGCCTGGGATAGTCTTGGTTAACTCGAAGATCCGACTCCAGGCCTGATGCGACACCATTTGCTGGCATCACCCCATTCACGGTGTTTCCCTCATTAAGCCTCCGACATTACATGTAGTGCTGGGAGGTCAGGGTGTACCCGTCTCGATCTCCTCATCACCCGACTTGTTACAGAACAGACGCAAGGTATTATGCCCCAGAGGGAGAATCATATGGCCAGTGATACCATGGCGAACTGTCCGGCGTGTGGGGCTCAGGTCTCGGAGAATTCATCCTTCTGCAGTCTGTGCGGAAGACCTGTGCTACCGGTGCAGGCGAAGACAGCCTCACCTCTCTGGTCTCAGAACTTCTATCGGATAAGGAAGAAGGTCATCGCGATAGCCAACCAGTATTGGATAGAGGATGCCAACGGCAACTCCATCGGCTTCGCTCGCCAGAAGATAATCAGGATCAAGGAAAACATCCCCGTGTTCGCCGACGACAGCATGACGCAGGAGATATTCCGCATCCAGCAGGAGCAGGTCATGGACATGTGGGGCACGTTTGCCGTCATAGATTCCCTCACGGCCGCCTGCGTCGGCAAGGTGCGCAGGGATCCTCTGAAATCCGGATTCTATGCAGACCAATACTTCATCCTAGACCCGGTGGGACGGCAGATCGGCAAGGTGTCGGAACGTGGTGGAAGGGGTCTTGCGCGGAGACTTGTGCCAGGAGGGAACCTCATCCCTGAAAAAGTATACATGGAGTTCTACGGTCAAGAGGTCGGGGAGATCAAGCAGCAGTTCAAGATCATAGGCGACATCTGGGAGGTCGACTGCAGCCGTATTCCCCTCCAGTTTGACAGGCGGATCCTGCTCGCGTGCATGCTGCTTATGGGCATGATCGAGCGCGACCGAAAGTGATATTCGGTCCCACCCGCAGATCAATCCTGAGCAGACTACTCTTCAGGTCTGAGGCTCACGCCAAGGTTGCCCATATCTCTCTTGAACGCCTTTACGACATTCGAGTACTCCTTGGTGGGCCTCCGTCTCTCGGCATCCCAACACTCGTGAACGGTCTTGCCCAGGGGCGGATTCGCAAGCTTTGACTCGTACTTCTTGAGCAGGGCCTTCACTATTTCGTTGGCTTCCGATCTCTTGATCCCGGCGACTGCATGAGCAACCTCCGCGGATATCCTCGGCTCGACAGGGCTCGTCCTGTCCTCGTACTTGTTCGCAGCCGATCCCAGCGATTCTATTGAGAGTCCAGAAGCGACAGCGGCTATCGCGGATGCAGATGTCTCCTGCAGTATCATCGGGGTGCACGGACCCGCCGCGGTGTAGTTAAGGCTCAAGCTGAGCAAGTGCGTGTTCCTGCTTATGGCCTGGGCATTGGTCGCGATCGTCCACAGCAGTTCCCTGCTGCTGTTCGATACGTACCTGAGGTGTAGGGGGAACGGGATTAGGTAGCTAGCCTGCAGTGTGAGGATGGCCATCATGTGGCTGGCGATGGTCGTCAGGGCAGTTCCTTCTGGGCCGCCTGGATATCCTCCCATCAGGGGCGCGAAGTCCATTCCTATCGGCGCCCCGAGCGAAAGTGCGACAGTGACTTTGTTGAGCCTGTCGAAATCGATTTTCATTGGATCCATGCTGGCGATCATGAATCCGTCTGATGGCCTGAGACCGAACCTCGGGTGTACTGCGGCTGCGAGCGAGATTCCAGACTCTGCTGTAGCGAGCGTGTTCATGAAAGGGATCCCTTGGCGGCCCGCTCTGTTGCACGCTTCGCGCGCGAGGACAGCATTCCTCATCGTCGCGAGGACCTCCAGCGGGGACGATGGTCTGACCCTCATGCCGCTCACGCGCGTGATCGCGGGCGTTGTTATTGCATTCGTCTCGGGTATCTCCGCGTAGCCCTCCGTCAATGTCAGAAAGACGCTGTCGCTCGAGACCGCACCTCCGCCAGCTCCGAGGAGGCACCAGGGCGGCGTCTTGTCCTCGATTTTTCGTGGGACAAACTTCTTCCTGTCCCTCCCCTCGCCCATATGCAGGTGGTCCGGAGCGTTCCTGAGCTGCTCCTTGATCTCGGACTCGGTGAAGGAGATGACCCTCCCGGTCGTCATGCAGTACGCCCCCACGTCGGCCATGAGCTCGAATGCAGCCTCGAACATGTCGTCCGCGAGCGAGTTGTCGCTGGGCACGGGGTTTTCAGGATCGAACTTGATCTTGTACTCCCTGACCTTCTCCTGAACCTTCGGCGAGAACCTCCTCAGCTGATAGTCGTTCTCGCTCAGGGGCTTGCCATCGAGAGCTTTCTGCATTACGTCCAGTATCTGAACCATGAGCTCACTTTCCTCCCCAGAAGACCAAAGCTCGTTTTGGCCCTGGGTCTGCCGGGTGCATGGCAATTCCTCGATAAATCCTTTCACGCATGGAGAACGGCGGGCTCTGCCGTCCGATGCATCTATTAACGGGTCAAGCTTTTCCGATTTCGGGGCAGTCGAATGGCTCTTAGACTGGCGTTTTGGCGGAAGGAGGCTCAGGATGTCGCTGGGGAGCAACACAAGCAGCCTGGACTCATCTCGGATTTCATCCTCGGCAGCCAGGACGGTCTTGTGAATGTCCTCGGTGTCATCCTCGGAGTTGCAATCGCGTCCCAGGATTTCGGAATCATACTTGCCGGTGGCCTCGCTGCGACGTTCGCCGAGTCAATATCGATGGGTGCGGTCGCCTACACCTCCACTTTCGCGAGAAGAGAGTTCTATCTCGCCGAGCTCGAAAGGGAGAAGAGGGAGATCGAGACCGTCCCTGAGCAGGAGAAGCAGGAAGTCCGGGAAATCCTCAAGCGATGGAACGTCCCAATCAACGAGGCGGAAAGCATCATGAACCACATCATCCAGAAGCCTCAGGCTTGGCTCGAGATCATGATGGCCCACGAGCTCAATCTCGAGCCTATTGAGAAGAGCCAGGCGGGAAAGAGCGCGCTCCTGGTGGGGGTCGCCGCGATAGTCGGCTCAGTCATCCCGTTGATCCCGTTTCTTTTCGCCGGAGACCAGATCCTGACGGGCATTTTGATGTCTCTATTGGCCAGCGGCATAATGCTCTTTATCATAGGCTGGTTCAAGGCGAAGATGACAGTCGGGCGCCCCGCTAGAAGTGGAGCTCAGATGCTCTTGATCGGCATATCCTCCGCCCTCGCCGGCTTCGGTGTGGCATACCTCGTATCGGGCGGCACGGGCGCGTGATGCGATCTCAGAAGCCTTTGCCCGAGATGAACTGGCAGTAGCCGTGGCTGATAGGCCCCTTCTTTGTCGTTTCGCACGGGAACTCAGGGCATTCAAAGCAGAGCTTGACCCCCTTGGTGTTGGCGCAAGTGGCTATCGCGCACATGTCGTTCTTGTGAGGCGTGCATCCCTGCGGTCCGTTCGGGCACTTGTTCTTCGTCATCAGCGGACACTTCTCGCAGGCGATTCCGCAGACTCCGATTTTCATGGTTGTCGATTGGACGGGAGTGCGCGCGGCGTATTTGAGCGAGTGGGCGCTCGTGCCGTAGAAACTGGTGAATAGTCAGATTCCAATTACTCTATATACAACAATCATATACCGCAAATTCAGGAAGGGCCTTTTGGAGGCCTGTGCTATGAGAAGGTACAAGGATATTCCGCTCTGGAAGGACGTCAGCCCCAAGCAGTGGACTGATTGGAAGTGGCAGGTCAGGAACAGGATCACCGATGTCGACGCGCTCGCGCAGGTGATCAATCTGACCCCCCAGGAGAAGGATGAGATTGCCCATTCCATGAAGTACTTGCGCATGGCCATCACGCCGTACTACGCGAGCCTGATGGATCCGGACGACCCCAGCTGTCCTGTTCGTAGACAGGCGGTCCCGTCCTCGAAGGAGCTCCACGTAACGAAGGACGAGATGGAGGACACGGTCGGCGAGACCGTCGACTCGCCCCATGAAGGGCTCACGCACAGGTATCCTGACAGGGTCCTGCTCCTAATCACGGACCAGTGCAGCATGTACTGCAGGCATTGCTGCAGGCGGAGGATAGTTGGCCAGACCGACCACCAGAGGAGCTGGGAAGAGATCAAGGTCGGCATCGATTACATACGGGATACGCCCCAGGTTAGGGACGTCCTCCTTTCCGGAGGAGACTGTCTCCTTGTCTCTGACGAGTTCCTTGAGAAGGTCATCCGAGAGATCAGGAAGATCAAGCATGTGCAGATTGTGAGGCTTGGGTCGAGGACGCCTGTCGTGCTTCCCTACAGGATCACCCCGCGGCTGATCAAGATGCTCAGGAAGTATCATCCGATCTGGCTCAACACGCACTTCAACCATCCGAAGGAGATCACGCCGGTATCGAAGCGCGCGGTCGAGATGCTCGTCGACGGCGGCATCCCGGTGGGCAACCAGACAGTCCTACTGAAGGGCGTCAACGACTGCCCGACGATCATGAAGAAGCTCTGCCAGGACTTGACCTGGATAAGGTGCAGGCCGTACTACATCTACCAGTGCGATATTGCGAAAGGCCTGGAACACTTCCGGACTTCGATCGCGAAGGGCATTGAAATCATTGAGAACCTCAGAGGGCACACATCAGGCTTCGCGGTTCCCGAGTTCATAATCGACGCTCCCACGGGAGGAGGGAAAATCCCGGTCGGCCCGAACTACCTCATCTCGATGTCCGACAAGAGAGTTGTGTTGAGGAACTACGAGGGCGGAGTGTTCCAGTTCCCTGAAGTCGAAGGCGACAGGATCAGCAAGTGTCCCGAGTCGTGCAAGATGTGTGAGGACAATCCGTACCTCGAGTCGAAGGAGGGTGTCGCCGCAGTCCTGTCCGGCAAGAAGATGTGTCTCATCCCCGAGGGGACTCAGAGAGAGGCCCGAAGGAAAGCCATCGGCAATAGGACCAAGAAGTGCCAGGAAGGCGCCTGAACTGGTACCGCTACCATGCGCGCGTACTACCGCGCGCGTGCGCATTTCATTTCTTTTCCAGGTAAGCGCTCTTGATGGAGTAGTTCCCTGAGTGTCGGCTCCAGTTTGAGTGCGCCTCCTCAATGTGTATGGTCTTCGAGAAGATAGGGGCGTCCAGGACGAAGGTCTCCAGCTCTCCCCCCTCGCCAGAGACGCTGATCCTGTACTTGTCCCTGAGCTTCTCGAGTTCCTTTATCGATTGGGAGGTGATGACTTTTCCGAGCCAGCCCTCGTCGAATCCCTCCGCGAACACACCCGCGATCATGAACTTGAATCCTGCCGAGACCATGTCCTCCAGAAGGGTGAGCTGGTCCTTCCTCCACAACGGAGAATACAACGGTTTGCCGAGCCTTTCGCAGATTTCGTTGAGCCTCGACCATTGGTAGTCGGATGCGATCGCTCCGCAGACGAATCCGTCGACCTGCTCCTCCTTCATCAGGGCTTCAATGTCCTTCAGCTCTTCCTCTTTCAGACCGGAGCTCTCTCTGTATTTTATGGGAATGCCCATGGCCTCAGCCTGGAGCTTCGTCCAAAGGATGTTGGGGTAGTGGAACATGTACGAATCAGAAGCCTTCGGGACGACTGTGAGAAGGCTCACAATCTCGAAGCCCTGCTGTTGCATGAGGTACAGTGCGTATGTGGAATCCTTGCCCCCGGAGAAGAGCGCTGCCAACTTCATATCAGTTCTTCATTCCAGTATCGCATCTGGCAGTATTAATGCTGTTCAGGTCATGAACGCGTATGCGAAGCAGACGATTTCCGCGAAGACCAGGAACGAGGCGATCGGCAGCCTGTACATCCAATCCTTGTCGAAGACCCTGATCAGTCCGAAGTAGATGAAAGGGATCATCATTCCGATCTCTATCGCCCCGGCGATGCTCGACCCGCCTCCTATCATGAACAACCCCGCGATGAAGAACAGTGCACCGACGGCCAAAGGAAGGGTGGACATGAAGAGCTCGCCCAGGGGGAAGCCGGTCCCTTGCTGAGCGAACCGGAACGTTGGGAGCGCGAGCCCGAGCACGACCAGAACCGCAAAGGTCAGCGCTCCCATTGGAGAACCGGCATCGGAGAGGATCTCCGTGAAGGCGATGATCAGCACGAGCACGCCCGCTGAGAGCATCACGTCCATCGTCCTGATGTTGTTCTCGATTGGGAACGTGGTCGACATCACAAGCAGCACAACGCCGAGCACCCCGAGAAGCGGGGCGGAACCCTCGGACAGGCCCTCGAGCTCCCCGACGAATACCACTAGTATGGCAAGCATAAGCAGTAGCGCCCCGCCGGACAGTACGAACTCCCCGCCCAGTTCAGGACGAGTTCTGGAGATCGCCACGTAGCTGAGGGCAACTCCGGTCGCCAGAGGGACGAACCACACGAGTTCGTCCAGAAGGTAAACACGAGAGACTAGTGAATCCCATAGAAGAATCAGGCCAAACCCCAGGACGACTGCGATCATCGAGACCTTCACCGCCACGTTCCGCCTCGGATGCAAGTCTCTGTCTCGAAGCCTCGAACCCGCTAGGTAGATGGCGAGGATGATCAAGGTGGCGGCGACCGCAACCACGGATGCGCATAGAAACGACTCGAGGTAGATGCGATATGCCGCAACTCCTCCTATCAGCACAGTCACCAACACGAGCGCTGGCCAAGCTTCTCTGAGGCTCCCGCCCTCTCGCCGTCGTGCGATCACTCGTTCCGCAGGCGCAATCTTGTAGGGTCTTCCGCAGCCCGGGCAGTCGAACCCGACCGTCTCATCGATGTATGAATTCTCCACCTCGAGGTACTTGTTGCAGGTGGGGCAGAACACGGTTATGAGCCTCCTCTCCGGCCTGGTGACGATTGTGATCTCGTCCCTTACCAGGTTCCCACGCTCTAGCTGGTTGACCACGGACATCAGGCTCGCGTTCGAGACCTTCAAGAAGCTCTCGGTCGTCACATGTCGAATCCCACCGGGCATCTCGAAGTCCGCGTCCTGGGAGAGCACCCTATCCCGGATCTGATTCGCTCGCGAGAGACCGTTCGGAGTTAGGACGTAGATGTTCTGCCTGCGCTTCTCGCCCTCAATCCTCTCCTTCTTCACGTCCACCAGCTTGTCCTCGACAAGCCCTTGCAGGGAGAGCGCGACGTGGCTTCTCCTCACACCGACGCTCTCGGCCAGCCCTTTCTGTGTCAGTTCGACTGGGTAGTCTCCGCGGTCACCATCGCAGCTGTGCTGGTCGAGTTCGAGTAGCAGCTTCTCCTTCACGGTCAGCTTAAGCCGGCCCTTTATCCCGTCTAGCACGGCCATTTCAGCCACTCCCTACCACGGGTCAAAGGATGGCATGGCGGTGGATTAAGCTTTCCGAATCCCCCTTTGGGAGGATCATGTCACCTCGAACTGGACTGGCAGAGTCTCAGTTCGGAGGTTGTTCGGATCATACATGTCCCATGCGGAGATGTCTTGGACTGTGCTCTTGATCGGCATCTCAGGAACCAGCGTGTAGTTGAACTCCACGGGCGTTCCGGCCACGATGTCGACCAGGTACACCAGAACCTGCCTCTCGTTCGAGTCGAACGACGCAATGACACCATCGGACCTTAGCTGATTGAAATCAGAGAGCACGAACGATAGACCCATCGGAGACCTCAGGTCGACCAGGATCATCTTCAGCATGGGCGCGAGCCCGTTGTAGAGCAGATACACGTGTGCGGTGACGCTGTCCGTGAGCGCGATATGAGTCGTGTCGTAGGTCACGGTGAGGGTGAGGTACGGAGATGAAGCCGGTTCCTCGGGCCACGGGACATACTGGGCCAGGTAGATGGAATACAGCAAGGTTCCCGAACCTGTGCACTGAACTGACACGCTCGTAGTGTTGGTCAAGTACGGACGGATGTCGACGTAGTATGTGACGTCCATGTTGAACTCCCCCATCTCCACGGAGAACACCTCGGAGCCGTTCACGCTGACCTTGGCCACTACGTTCTGGATATTGCTGCCGCCAGCAACAGTCTTGAGGGTTTGGAACGCCACGATCGTATCTTGAGTGGAGTACCATCCGCCCAGGCTCTGCCTGTGGTTGAGCAGGTACTTCACTGCCCCGTCCACGACGTCCTTGTAGCCCGCCTCTCCGTAAAGGGCCATGGTTGCGTACCCAGTGGTTTCGATGACACGGGTCGATGAGTAGCCGCCCCACATATCCATGGCTGCGTCGTTACCTCCGTTGTCGGAGATCATGTTCGTGTTCGATGACCAGTAATATGTTGCGTTCTCGGTCCTCTTCAACTCGTTTAGGGTCGATGCAAGTTCAGACCTGAGCGATGTTGAGGTGCCACCTTGCTGCAACACCAGGATGGCCAGTGAAAGTGTGTACGGGTCGTCCATCACGCTGTCGATGTTCGCTTCCACGTAGTCAACCGCCTTCTGGATGTGCTCGTCGCTTCCGGGAATGCCTGAGTAGAGGAGCGCCCGTGCAATATACGCGGTTGATGCAATCTTCTTCGACTTCAGGATCGGGTTGTTGAACTCGTATATGCCCCAGTCAGGGAACACCCACGAACCGTCGCCCTCTTGGATGGACATCAGCCAGTTCTGCATGTCCTTGATGATGTCATCACCAAGGCCAAACCCCGCATTGATCGCATCCTGGAAGGCGATAAGTGCCCAGGAGGTGAGCCATGGATGGGCGTCCTGATCCTCATTGAACCAAACGATCCCTCGGCCCTGTCCGTTCGTGGCGTTGACTAGGAATGTCAGTTCATGCTGTAGTCCCTGATTCACCATCGTCTCGTACTCGAACAACCTGTCCGGGGCGGTCCCGAGCTGTCGTACAGTGTCGTAGGCCAGGATGTCTATTGATAGTGTGGACAGCGACTGTTCTCCGCAACCCGTGACGAACTGTATGAATGCGTCAACACCCTCAAGGAGAACTGCCTCAACTCCTCCTTGGAGCTTGACCCAGGCGTTCTCGCCGCCATCGATCCTGTCCGGGCTGAGGAATAAGGTCTTCGTCACGGTAGCATTGTCAACCTCGCCGTTGTACAGGGTCTCCTGTTTCGTGCCATCGGGGACAACCTTGATCGCCTTCACAATCGCATCGTGCGCGGATCCGCTCGAGGCGTTGAACGTGAGAGTGTGCCAACCAGCTCTGCTGGCCTCGATCGTGAATGTGACATAGGAGACATAGTGGGAGACGACGCGCACGGTCTGCGTGGAGTTGGATATGAGGGTGAACCACGGTTCCTCAACAATCGTCACGTTCACGTCTTGGGTGTCATTGAGGTAGTTGTAGACCTGCACCTTCAGATCAAACCTGTCCCCTCTCACTACCGAGACGGGTATGTCCGGGTCAATGAAGAAAGGCTGGAAGACCTTGATTGAAGCGTTCCCAGTCCCGATCTGACCGTCCGTCGTCGAGGCTATGACATCGGCCTTCCAAGTGGTGATCGAGTCGGGCGCGTCAAGAGTGATGTTCGCTACGCCGTTCTCGTCCGTGACCAGGCAGGGGTTCCAGTACCATGTCTCTGGGAAGTAGTTGCGGACCACGGTCGGCTTTGACGAGTCCCCTCCCATCGCCTCGGGACTGTTTTGTTGCTCCTTGCCGGAGAAGAGGTCATTGAAATCGATTCCTGTCTGAGCAAAGCGTTGATCCATTTGCCAGTCGTTGTCAGTCTTCGGGATCATGGGCTGGCTACCACTAGATCCGCCAAACCCGAGTGTCATCACATAGAGCCCGCCAAGGAGAATGATGGCTGTTATGGCAATCGCCATCACAACCAAGCCGATCCGGAGGCCATTGGATAAGCCTCGGGACCTTCTGCGAGCGAAGTCCCCCGCACGGTTCAGTCTGCGGACGCCGAGCGCGGAGATGCCGATAACACCTATTCCGGCTACCAGAAACATCGAGTACCAGTATGACTGGACGGCCTCGTCCATCAGGGCCTGTGCATCGGCCTTGTTCTGCTCCCAGGTGCCGTCCATCCGGCCCTCGTCCAGTTCAGAGACGACTTTCTCGCTCTCGGACGGAAGGGATGGCGCGTCAGCGTAGACATAGCTGAGCACTTGGTACTGCGGCACGACGAACTCCTCGTCGAGTCCGAAGATGAGTTGCTCGTAGCCTTGGAACATCGAGTCGAGCTCGAACACCGCTTCATCGACAATGCTCACTCCGAGCGCGGTCAGAACCGGTTGCCCGGCTAGTCTGGTCTGGATGCTGACCGAGACGTTGTCTCCCGGGCGGTAGGTCGAGTTGTCGGCCTGGATTGAAACCGACATGGCAGGTCCCGAGCCAACGCTGAATGTGACTGCGTCCCTGACGACATCCATGTCTTTCTGAATCTTGTATACGCGGACCTGCGCGAACGGTTCCATCTCAGGCACCATCTGCACCCGCAGCTCGCCCGAGTTGTCGGATAGCTCGAAGACTCCCCGATCGACGATGAACCCTCTTGAGACGACATCGTAGTAGACGTTGGATGTCAGCGATTCGCCTGAATACACCACCTCGAATTCCCCGACCTCTCCGACTGAGTAAGATGACTTGTCCGGGATCACTTTGATCCCCAATCCGTCTCCGAGGTCGACCGAAACCAATCCGGAGTACGAGCCTGAGACACCGAAGAGTGCCGTCGGCTCGCCGTTGTACATGAATTCGAAGTCCACAACTCCACGCGAGTCGGCGATCCCTGTCATACTTCGAATGTTGACACCGTTCTCATCTTTGAGGGTCATCGTGATGGACGAGTTCGCCATCGGCCGGCCATCCGGCGTGCGGACGACGACGTGGAAGAGGGATTCCTGACCTTGGACACAGCTGTCAGTCAGCACAGTCAACGAAACCGAAGACGGCGCGATCGCAATGACCTTGGACCTTGTCTCGGTGTGACCTCCAGTATCTGTCACAGACACATTGAGTTGCAGGTATCCGTTCCCGCCCGCAGCAGGTATCCCGACAGCGTATCTGATCGGATTGATGCTGAACGTGAATTGGCCATAGGATAGTTGACCTTGCGTGGAGAACACTGAGGTCCAGACGCCGTAGTAGACGCTGGCATTCATCTGGACGCTTCCCTCGACGTACTCGCCGAAGAAGTACTCGGCATCCACCACTCCGGTGATCCTTTGGGTCACCAGGTACCAGTCATTCATCCCCAGTAGGGTGACCCTGAACTTCGGGAGGACATAGTCCTTCACAATGACTGCCTTGGTGACCTCTCGCTCTCCCGACTTGGCCTTGATTGTATAGGTTCCCTGTACGAGCTGGTCCGACAGGCCGAGGTCATAAGACGATATACCAAACTCATCGGGTGTTAGCTGTTTCTTGAAGATCTTGTCCCCGTTGGGGTCGATGACCTCGAGGACAAGGGACGCGCTGTCGGGCAATGGGTTCGCACCTGCGAATGACAGGACACGCATGTGGATTGTCTGACCGGGCTGGTAGACCGGTTTGTCGGTTGTGATTATGAGTCTGATGGTGTCGTCTATGACGGTGGCCGTCACGAGCTCCTCAGATCCAGAGACTACTATGATGTCCGCCTTCCCGCTTTGAATGGGAGTCGTGAAGATGGGCAGCGCGAACCCCTCAGAGTCCGTGTACCCGCTCCAAACGGTCTCGGTGAACTCCCCTGATCTGAGCTTGAGGTCTATGGCCTTGTGTGGGATCGGGACGCCGTCATTGTCCAACGCCATGACGAGGATCGAGGCCTCGCCGCCGGCCATCAGTCGATCAGGAACGTAGGTCACTAGGTCAAACCTGGAGGCGATGTACGCCTTGTCGAGGTTGTAGACTGCTATCCCCAATGCCGCAGCCAATGTCAGTGAGACAACGAATGCCACTGCTAGGCTCCTTCGAGTCGCCGACATGCGAGCTTGGACCCTTCTCATCACACCACCTGACACAAATCCGCGGTTTCCGCATATATACAGAAGCTTGACATGTCAACCCCGGACATGACATGTTGCTCCCGCCCGGGTTGCGTTTATGTACGGGCATCTCGATTAAGCGAGGCGTGTACTACTGCCCCAAATGCGACAGGACCTTGCCCAAGGAGAGGGTTCAGAAGGCCGACAAGGAGCTGCGGTCGAAATACGGGATCGACAGGCTGTCATCCCTCCGATGCCCTGTCTGCGATACTGAGTACATAGATCTGGATAAGGTGAAGGAAGGCGGGAAGAGATATGTCGGGGACGTCAAGAAACAGCCCGGTCCTCTTTGAAGAGCTGACGAGCCCCGAGTTCAAGAGGCTCGCCAGGAAGGGGCCGCTCGTGATACTTCCGTTCGGGTCGGTCGAGGAACACGGTTCGCACCTGCCGCTGTGCACGGACTCGTTCCAGGCCGAGGAGGTCGCGCGCAGGGTAGCGCTGGAGTTCGGGGCAATACTCTGTCCTCCGATACGGTACGGCCAGTGCCGGTCCACAAGGAACTTCCCCGGGACGCTCTCTCTGAGCTTCGAGACCGTCAGGGGAATAGCGACGGACATCGTGTCAGAGCTGGGCAGAAACGGTATAGACAAGGTACTGATACTCACAGGTCACGCTGGCTCTGGCCACATGGAAGCGTTGAAGGAGGGTGCGCTCTCCGCGTTGGAGAGAAGACCCGGACTGAAGATCATGGTGCTTTCCGACTACGACATCGCCTACGACCTCAGGGGCAAGGAGTTCCCTGAGAACGACGGTCACGGAGGGCTCATCGAGACCTCGAGGATCATGAATATCCGACCGGACCTGGTCAGGAGTTCGAGGCCAGTCGGCACGACCAGGCCTCCCAGGTTCATGGTACTCGTCGACCCAGAGAGACATTTTCCGACGGGGATTGTGGGCGACTCTCGAGAGGCGTCTCGGACCAAGGGCAAGAACATTGACGACTATGTGGTAGATCGGCTCTGCGAGCTGGTCGCAAACAATTTCGGACTCAGGAGGAAGTGAATCCATGGATCCCAAGGAGAGGGCTGCGAGAGAAGCTGTCAAGTACGTCGAAGGAGACATGATCGTCGGTCTTGGAAGCGGATCGACAGCCAGCATCGCAATCAAGTTGATCGGAGAGATGGTGCAGAAGGACGGCATGAGGATCCTGGGCATCCCGACATCCAAAGAATCCGAGGAGCTCGGAAGATCGGTCGGGATCCCCATAGGTGAACTGAAGGCTCATCCAAATGTCGACATCACGATAGATGGCGCGGACGAGGTCGACCCGGAACTGAACCTGATCAAAGGATTGGGTGGGGCCCTCGTGCGCGAGAAGATCGTGGCCACATCGTCGAACCTTGAGATCATCGTCGTGGACGAATCCAAGCTTGTCGAGCGGCTGGGCCAGAAGGCACCAGTGCCTGTCGAGATCGTAAGGTTCTCACACGAGGCCACCGTTCATAAACTCGAGAAGCTGGGCTGCTCTTCCGAGATGAGGATGAAGGCCGGGGAACGGTTCCTCTCGGACAACGGGAACTATATCGTCGACTGCAGGTTCTCGCAGATCGTGAACCCGAAAAAGCTCGAGTCCGATATCAACCTCATACCCGGCGTAGTGGACAGCGGATTGTTCCTTGGCATCGCCGACAAGGTGATAGTCGCGTCACAAGAAGGCACGAGGATATTGGAGAGGAACAGCATTTTGCGGCCGAAAATTACTTAGCGAGTTCCTTCAGTTGCTTCACATTGTTCTCGATCGTCTCGATCTTCTTCCGCTCCTCCGTCTCGATCGTCTCAATGATCTTCTCGAAGGGTATCGAGAGCTTGTTCGAGTGGACGGGCCGCCCCTTGCCCTCCTTCTTGATGTCGCGCTTCGAGACCCACTTCCTTCTCCGCAGCTCTTGCATCGCGATCGACACTTCCGGCTGCCTAAGGCTCGTGGCGCTCTCGATCTCGACGGACGTGGTCTCCTCCTTCTTCCTCAAGAAAACAAGGGTCTTGGCCATGTTCTTGGACAGACCTGTGCGCATGAGAAGCTCGACGAGCATTTCGTCCTTCTTAGTGAGGCCTTTGTCCGTCATATTATGTGCCTAGCCAATTATTAATTGGCTCATATATATTACTTTCCATTCGAGTCGGGGAATATTTACCAGTCCTCGCCGATGCACTTATTTGCATCGGCGCTGGCATCCACGTGTTTGCGCCGCACTCAATGGCAACTCGGTAATGCTTTAATACCAGTTCCCGCTTACTCGTCTTCTGCGCTGCGAGCACTGATTAGAATGAAGATGCCCAGAGTCACCAAGGAATACTGTCCCAAGTGCAAGAAGCACACGGAACACGAGGTCGAGAGGGTCAAATCTAGACCGAGATCCGAGCTCAAGTGGGGGCAGCGTAGATACAGAAGGGCTACCGCCGGCTACGGCGGGTTCCCGAGGCCCAAGTACGAGGGCAAGCAGAAACCGACCGTGAAGGTCGCCCTGCGCTACAGGTGCAAGACCTGCAAGAAGGCCCATCAGAGGACGTGTTTCAGGGCCAAGACTTTCGAGTTGAAGGAGGCCTGAGGGATGACCGCCCCGGCCCCGAAATCAAAATTCGTCACTGTCAAATGCCAGGACTGCAGCAACGAGCAGATCGCGTTCAACAAGCCTGCGACGCAGGTGAAGTGCAACGTGTGCGGAGCCACCTTGATCAAGCCAACCGGAGGGAAGGGACTGGTAAGGGGCCAGCTGCTCGGAGAGGTCGAGTGATGCCCCGCAAGGCGGAGTTCCCGGAGATTGGAGATCTCGTCGTCTGCAGCGTCCAGAACGTCAAGAATTTTGGAGCGTTCGTAACCCTCGATGAGTACGGCAACAAGGAGGGATTCATCCATGTCAGGGACGTGGCCACTGGTTGGGTCAAGTACATCAGAGATCACGTTCGTGAGGGACAGAAGATCGTGTGCAAGGTCCTCGGGGTAGACAGGGAGAGAGGACACATCGATCTCTCGCTCAAGCAGGTGAACGACCACCAGCGCAGGGAGCAGATCCAGGAGTGGAAGAACGAGAAGAAGGCCGACAAGCTCCTTGAGATCGCTGCCACAAAGCTTGGCAAGACCTTGGACGAGGCGTTCACAGAAATCGGCGACAAGCTCATCGAAGAGTACGGGACGCTCTACGGCGCGTTCGAGTACATCAACAGCAATCCCGAAGCCCTCAAGGAGATGGGGTTCGACAAGAAAGTGTCCGCCGCTCTGCTTGAGGTCGCGAACGAGAACATCCAACTTCCGTCGGTCACAATCGATGGCATGCTCGATCTGAGCTGCCCGAAACCGGACGGAATCGATCATGTCAAGAAGGCTTTGGCAAGCGGCTTCTCGACCGACGAGACCGCTATAGACATACACTACGTGGGCGCGCCAAGGTATCGGATCACGGTCAGCGCCGAGGACTACAAGACCGCGGAGCTGGCGCTCAAAGGCGCGGTTGAGAGCATCACCAAGTCGATCCAGAAGGCTGGTGGCTCGGCGTCATTCAGCAGGAAGGATGAGAAGTGAAGACTCTTCTCAGGAAATGCGCATCCTGCAGGGAGTACACTCTGGGCGCGGTGTGCCCGAAATGCGGAGGCGCAACGTTCATGCCGATGCCAGCCAAGTACTCTCCAGACGACAAGTACGGATCATACAGGAGAAGGCTGAAGAAGGAGATGCAGGAGGAGGCCTAGAATATGGAAGACATCCTGGTGGTATACAGCGAGAGGCCGAAGTTGAAGGACCCGATCTTCGTCGAGGGCCTTCCCGGCGTGGGCAATGTCGGGAAGCTCGCCGCGGAGCACCTGGTCGATCAGCTCAAGGCCGTCAAGTTCGCAGAGCTCTACTCCAAGTTCTTTCCGCCTCAGATACTCGTCAACGATTCAGGCACGATCAGGCTCGTCAGCAATTCACTCTACTACGTATCCCGACCGGACGCTGTGAACGATGTCGTCATCATGACCGGAGACTACCAGGGGCTAACGCCAGATGGCCAGTATGAGCTTTCGGACAGGACGCTCCAGATACTCAAGGAGCTGGGCGTGCAGAGGATCTACACACTCGGAGGGTACGGCCTGGGCAAGATGATCGACAAGCCGCGTGTGCTGGGAGCGGCCACCGACCCGGAGCTTGTCGAAGAGATGAAGAAGTTTGGTGTTACATTCTCCAAAGGAGAACCTGGGAGCGGCATAGTTGGCGCGAGCGGGCTCCTGCTCGGGCTCGGAACCGTCTACGGGATGAGGAGCGTGTGCCTGATGGGCGAGACATCCGGCTACTTCGTCGACCCGAAGGGCGCACAGGCGGTTCTCGAAGTGCTTTCGAAGATTCTCGATGTGAAGATCGACCTCACGGCCCTCGAGGACAAGGCGGAGCAGATAGACGCGATTACGTCGAAGCTGCGAGACGTGGAGACGCCAGCCGAGCCGAAGAGGGAGGATCTGGGTTACATAGGCTGAATTGGCCTAAAAACGTCAACGCGAATCACTAAAATAAAAAAAAGGGGGGAGGTAATCCTGATTAGTGATTCGCTGAAATGAGTAGTTAGAGTGCATCCCATCCCATTTCTGACTACTTCTTCAGGTACTTTTCCTCGAGTGTTTTGATTTCTGCAAGGCTTTGTTCTGCGTGCTCGAACTTCTTCATCCGGTCCACGACCAACTCAAGTCGGGCGTATATGAGGTCCCTGACCGCCGACCTTATCGCTTCAGAGCGCGAAGGGAAGTCGTCGATCTGCACCAGGAAGTCCAAGGCCTTCAGGTGCCTTTTAGGCACTCGGATTGTTATCTTCTCGGTGTCTGGCTCTGCCATTGTATGCCCCGCCTTACCCAGTTCTTCTCGGATGTCGTCTGTACCTCTTTTGCCTTACCAGAGTCGGACAAGCCCTAATATTGATATGAAATATATAAAACCTCGGTTTTTCTTCCTACGGGCTCTCGAAAATGATTCGGCCCGCGGATATCCTCTGTCGAAAAACGCTTTATATCGATTTCATAATAGGGTGACCACGAGCTGCTTTCTGGCACATTGGATCCCGACTTAGCTCAGACTGGTTGAGAGCGGCTGACTGTAGTATGGAAATCGGCACGACCGATCACAGTCGCTGAAATCAGCAGGCCCCCGGTTCAAATCCGGGAGTCGGGACCATACTTTTAGTTCAGACCAGATACTGTTCAAAATTCCTGTTGAGGATGATGGAAAAAGATGATATAATGTACAATCTATCCTCGGGAACATGGAAGCACAAGATAAGCCACTGATGGAGCAGAAGCCTGAACCCGAAGCTCCCTCCGAGGATGCCAGATCTGCTCGATCCCCTTCAAAAAAGAGTATGAGCAAAAGACAGAAGGTCCTTTTTGTTGTGAGCGTCGTTTTGATCGTTCTAGGTTTGATACTCAACGTTTACTTCCAAGCCAAAATGGATGAAGAGCTTACTCTCTCTAAGAATTTCGACCACGATTTCACATCGAACGGTCTGACCACAAATGTCAATCGCGATTACCTATTCCCATACAACCCAATGTACAACGGGACTGGCACGAGCACAGCATTGTCGAACTACACCACCAAGACAGAAACAACCATCAAAGGTGTGGATTCCGGCAATGGCTACGTAGAATTCAGTTATGTGAAAGAGATTATTGAACAGCCCACTCTACTTATTGATGTGAACACAGGATCATTACCAGGCGGTATTGCAATGCTTCCTTCGATGGCCCCTGGAATGCCTGAAACACCCTACCCCTTCGAGCCTTACCAGCCAACAAATTCTACCTTGTACCTCGACGAGACGAATTGGACTTACAGATCGGACATCTACGAAGCACACGGACTACATACTCGGACGGGCTATGCACGCTCTGTGTTCACACATCACCTTGAACAACAATCCTATCCCATTTTTATCGGTTCGATTGGAAACACGACCACTGCCAAATTTGGAGGGGTTATAAAGGTCCAGAGCATTGAAACTTACCTGTACAATTATTCATACACATTTGAGATCCCTTTCCCGATCTACACCAATCAGACAACAGGTCTTACAGCGTTTCTGTCCTTTAACGAGAGCACCAATGAATATCATGAGCCAATCACGGGAGCGCTTTTGAAGCAGACCACCACCCTTACTTACTATCTTACGACGGTTGGCCAAGGACCACCCAAGATCGTCGAGATATACTCTGAGAGCAATGATTATGAAATATCTCAGAAAGATGCTGATTCTTTTTCCAAAGGACTTTTCTGGATACATAACTCTTCGACCATCGCCTTGGCATTGGTCCTCCTTGGCCTTATGCTGATCGTGGTGGACTTCGTGATGGTAGTTAGGGCAAGAAGATAATCAACAGTGACCTCAAGAACCGCATAATCTCATCTGGCAACGTTCAAAGAAGCAGGACAATGTTCTGCAACTAGGTTTGACACATTACAAAATGATGATAGAAATGATTTCTCGAACACTCTCACAATCCCCAATATTCAAAAGAGGAAGTTAATTCAGGACAATACAACATCCTCCGCTTCTGGAAATTGTTAGATACAAGAACAGTTCAGAAACGGGGGTCGGGGCCACTCTTTCCTTCTTCCAATCGGTTCTGTCAGTCGTCACTTCGCCCCAACGTCTGGTCTGACCACTTCGCGGTTTCTTTCGAGAAGAGCGACCTCCTTCAGGTCGAATGCTCGCGGGTCGAAAGACAGGATGAGGCTGGATGAGCTTATCATGGCCGTCTCCGTCCATCGGTCCACTGCCTTCAGCACTCTTGGGAAATCGTTGCTCGTAGTCAGGTACTCGAGGCCGTCAACGTAGACCACGCCGTTGTTCGACTTCTCCATGAAGTTCACGAGGTGGTCGCTGAGAACGTTGAGCTTCGCGGGGTCCGTGCTGTCCTTGCCAGCGACTGTCGACAGCCACACAACAGGTGTGGTCTGAAGGAAGTATTTCTCGCGGATGTCTTTTGGATAGTTGCGAGTGACGATCAGTCCCTGGGTCCTCTTCTTGCTCTTCGTGCACTCTCTGCAAGGGCACGGGAGCTTGCAGGAGTTGCATTCCAGGCTCTCGCAGGCAAAGCTCTCATCATTCTCACAGTCAAAGCACCGACCTTTCAGAATGTCCGTGAACATCCTCATCGAGTAGACCGGCTTGGCCTCCTCCACCAGGTAGACTCTCCTGTGCTCGAGCTTGAACTTGGATTTCGAGCTCGAAGTCATTCTTTCGGCGACCGGCGATCCCGGCTTCGATATCCGATCTCTGACGATCGGCCCCATGAATAGAATCCCAGCGAGAGCCACCCCAACAAGCACGATGATCCCCAGAGCATTGCCATAGGTCCCTTCCGGTCCGGTTTCCGGGTCTGCTAGCCTCAACGAGGCCATGATGCCGATTGTCGCAAAGATCAGGAGACCAGCGAGGAATACTGTCGCCGATCGCCTCCCCGCCTCGTTTGCAAGCGGTCTAGATCTCAGCAGCAAAACGGTGCTTGCTATTGTGGCAAATGCAAAATATCCCGTCATCAGCGCCGAAGTCCGGCCGTTCAACCAGTCCGTCGGGCTCGCATCCGCGCTCAGGCCGATGGCTACGGCTGAGATTGTCATTGCAGCGACCGCGACGCCTCGGGCGTTAGGCGGTCGGAATCCAATCGGGTGGTCAATGGGGAATATCAGCGTGAGTTCGAATAGAAGTGAAAGCGCCAGCAAAGATGAGGTCACTACCCATTTCGCCAGAACGGTGTTCGAGAGGTCGGTCGAGTCATAGGCCCCTCCTGTCACCGTGGCAGTGAATGTCCCAATCATTGCCAACAGGAACAGCTTCGCGGCTAGGGATCTTGGGGACCTCGCATAGCTCAGCAAACCCGCTGCCAAGCAGACGCTCCCGGCCACTATCGATGGTACTAGGATCATGTTTGTCACGGTTCGCTACCTCGAGCGCCTTTCAGACCCGTGTCTGCACGACATTTTCAACATCTCCCATCCGCTCCAAAGTGCCGAGTGTTCAACCCGCCACTGTCGTCGCGGCCCTGACGGCCTCGAGCAGCCGCTCGACCTGGAATGGCTTCGCGACGAAATCGATCGCGCCCGCCCGGAGTGCCTCCTTTCTGAGTGCTTCCTTCACGAGCGCGCTGACAACAATGATCTTCGCCTTCGGGTCGAGTTCCATGATCTTCATGATCGCGGAGAGCCCGTCCATGCCCGGCATCAGGATGTCCATGAGCACTACGTCGGGCTTGAGGGCCTTGTACTTCTCAATCGCTTCAAGTCCGTTCGCAGCCTCGCCCGCGATCTCATGGTCATGAGATTCGAGGATGTCCCTTATCATCTCTCTTATGAACGGGGCATCCTCCACAATCAGAACCTTTGCCATGTTCCGCCATCCCGATTTTCTGTCTAGAGATGAAGAAGAATCCTATCATATATAAGTTGGTTAGTTCCATTATCGGGCGCGATAATCACATAGTTCTCCTTCATCTGCGCCGCGTCTGAGCTCCCGGGGTCAGGGTCGGATCTCCGCGATTGACCGTTTCATCGGGTTCGGGACTTGTTCACTCTCGAATCAGAATGCCTACGGCATTCTCGTCTGACAGAAGATGTCGTAATTGTCGCTGATACCAGCTTCTCACAAGTAATAAATAGAACGAATCGCATATGTGATTTCGTCTGACGAATGTCGGACTAGAAGGGATGGGCATGGTATTTGGCATCAGCAGGAAGGATGCTCGAGACGAAGAAGATCCAGCCGAGACTCGAAGAGTCCCATACAGACTCGCATCCTACGAGCACGACCACGAAGGAAAGAGATTCAAATCAAGCCGCGTCGTGTACAGCTTCTGGAGCGCGTCCAAGTACGTCTTCATACTCTCAGTGATGCTGTGGTGGCTGCCGATGTTCGGGCAGATGATCGCAGGATACGTTGGCGGGAGAAGAGCGGGTGGACCGTGGAAGGGAGTCGTTGCGGCGATAATTCCTGTGGTCTCACTCTACGCCCTCATGACCGCCTTCGACACAGGCCTGCTTCCTTCCCACGCATTCGGGCTCGCAATCTCTCCTGCCGCCATCGGGGCGTCAATAGACACGAACAGCATACCGTTGGTGACTCCATATCTTCAATTCTCCAAGGAATACGTCGGTTCGTTCGTGAGTTCGCTTGCGGGCTCGTCCCCATATGGAATCAACACGTATGTGTTGACGGTGGCGTTCGCCTATGTCGGCGGAGTACTCGCGGAGCAGAACAGGCGCGAGATCGAGTTCAACTCGGGCGCCGTGATGTCCAACACGACGATACTTGTTGCGGATTCGGATCAGTACCTGCCAAGCGCAGACTCCGGAAGGGGACATCCTCAGGGAATCTCCGCTAGGCTCGGTTCGTTCTTCCACCACGACGCGAACGTCGCGGCTGCAAGTGGCGGATACATGGCTCGCAGGAGGAAGGACTCGTGGTCGCGCGCTACCCCGATGGTGTACGCGGACGAGCGTGGTGAGATTGACGACGAAGGGTACATGCTCCCGGCCGCGAACATGGGCTCGCACCACAATCACAAGAATCATTCCCACCACCATGCGCGGAAGGACGATCAATGGTCGAAGCAGAGGAGACGAGGCAGACCGAACTTCAGCGCGAAGCCGAGATTCGACTATCCTCAATTCAGGACCCAGCAGAGGGGAGACGAGAACAGGGTGCAGCAGGTCAATACTCGAAGGCTGAAGCATCCTCAGAGGCTGTATGTCTCTCCGGATCCGAAGTCAATCAAGAGGGCCGAGAGGCTCATCGATCGCGAATGGGGCCATTCGAAGTACCCCTCCTTCAGCGACAGATCGAGCCGCAGACCCGTGGATGAGGTCGAAGCTGATGATTCGGATGTCGTGAGCCCGCACAAGGAGCACCACGCCGCACCGAGGTCCTGGGAATCCATCTAGAACGGCATCCCGTCGGAAGAGAATCTTTTTATGCGTCCACCGCTTCGGCTGAACCTCGATAGCAGTTGGAGGCTGGGGCGGTAGTCATATGTTCTGTCCTAAATGCAAGACCCTTTTGTTTCCGCAGGATGGGAAACTCGTGTGTCGCAAGTGCGGTGCTGAGCAGGAGATGAAATCCCAGAAGTCCCAGGTGATCAAGCACAAGGGCACCGAGAAGGAGATGGCTGTTTTGGGTGAGATCTCGGGGACTCTGCCGACGGAGGACGCCGAATGTCCATCATGTGGTCACACGAAGGCGTATTGGGTCCTCAGACAGACACGCGCTGCGGACGAGCCTGAGACACGCATATTCAGATGCGTCAAGTGCGGCCATTCGTGGCGTGAGTACTAGTGCTGGATGCATCCGCAAGTTTTTAAAAGACTGACTGGTTACAGGTAGATACACGGAAGGGGGGTCAATGTTTCAGGCGAAAGCCAGAGCTGACGTGTTGAAAGAGGTCGTGAATGTGGTCTCCACCCTCGTGGACGAGGCCAAGTTCACGGTGAACTCGGATGGACTCACCATCAAAGCGGTCGATCCAGCGCACATCGCAATGGTCGACCTCACGCTGGGCAAGGATGCCTTCGAGGAGTTCAAGGCTGATGACGCGGAGCTCGGAATCGATATCGACAAGCTCAGCCAGTTCCTGAAGCTCGCGCGGGCGGATGACATCGTGGAGATGAAGCACGACGAAGACAAGAGAAGGCTGAACATCATGGTCGGAGACATCACGAGGCGCATGAGCCTCGTGGACACGACTGGGATGAGCGACCCGAAGGTCCCGAGCTTGAACTTGCCGGCGAAGCTGACCGTCAAGGTCGATGATCTCGTCCAGGGCATCAGGGCCAGCGAGACCGTTTCTGACCACATAGCGCTCGTGGTATCGCCCGATGGCTTCGAGATGAACTGCGAGGGCGACCTCGACCAGGTCAACTGGAAGAAGGCCAAGAAGGACCTTGAGGAGCTGGACGCCCCCAGCAGCGTCAGGAGCCTTTTCCCGCTCGAGTACTTCTCCAACATGCTGAAAGCCGTCTCTGGAGGCAGCACGGTCACGATGCACCTGGGCAATGACTATCCAGTGAAGGTTGAGTTCAAGATCGCCGGAGGAAAGGGCGAAGTGAGGTACCTGCTTGCTCCGAGAATCGAGAGCGGCGACTGATGGCCGGAAAAGAGTCTGCTTGGGACATTGTGGTTTCTCGCTAGCGCTTGCTGAGCAGAGCGCACGCTGAATCATGTGGGTGCACCATGAGGAGGATACGGATTGGGGTCTTGGCCTCGGGCGGCGGCACGAACTTGCAGGCCATCATAGACGCGTGCGAGAGCGGTGAGGTCGATGGTGATGTCGTTGTGGTCATTTCGAATGTTGAGGACGCCTTCGCACTCGAGCGTGCGAGGAAGCACCGGATCGACGCCTACAGTTTCCCGCACAAGGGAGTCACGAGGGAGCAGCACGAGGCTGATGTCGTCGAGTGTCTTGAGCAGCATCAGGTGGACCTCGTATGCCTTGCTGGCTATCTGCGCATGCTGACGCCTCTCATAATCCGGAAGTACGCTGGCAGGATGATGAACACGCATCCCGCTCTGTTGCCTTCGTTCGGCGGCGAGGGGATGCATGGCCTCCACGTGCACCAGGCCGTTCTCGACTACGGGTGCAAGGTGTCAGGATGCACGATTCACTTCGTCACCGAAGAGGTGGACGGCGGCCAGATCATACTGCAGAAGGCCGTGCCTGTCCAAGAAGGGGACACGGCTGAGGTCCTCCAGGAGCGAGTGCTCAAGGAAGAGCACAGGCTGTTCCCGAGGGCGGTCCAGCTGTTCGCCCAGGGCAAGCTGAAGCTCGAGGGCCGGAAGTGTATGGTGCTCGAATCATAGTCCAACACAGATTGGATTCAGGCTCGAATAGTTTAAGGCGGGTCAACCGATATCCCGAAAGCGTCTGTCTGATACGACCAGGGGGGCGGACTTGGAAGTCTATGACGGCGAGTTCATAACCGATTTGGAAGCGATCGCGAAGAGACTCAGGATGCGGTCGATCAAGATGATCTACGAGGCCGGCTCCGGACACCCCGGAGGTTCGCTGTCCTGCGCCGACATACTCGCCGCTCTGTATTTTCACATCCTGAGACACGACCCGAAAAGACCCGACTGGCCGGACAGGGACAGATTCGTCCTCAGCAAGGGACATGCGGCCCCGGTGCTCTACGCTGTCCTCGCTGAATCCGGATACATCCCGATCGAGGAGCTCTGCACTCTGAGGAAGCTCGGGAGCAGGCTGCAAGGACACCCGTCCATGAACAAGACCCCTGGGGTCGAGATGTCCACTGGCTCGCTTGGCCACGGACTGGCTGCTGGAAACGGGATGGCCCTGGCGGCGAAATTGGACAGGAAGCTCTACAGGATCTATGTCGTCGTCGGGGACGGGGAGATGGACGTCGGGGAGACCTGGGAGGCTGCGATGCTCGCATCGCACTACAAGCTGGACAACATCACGGTCTACCTGGACAGGAACAAACTGCAGCTGGACGGCCCGACGGAGAAGATCATGTCCCTCGAGCCTCTGTCCGACAAGTGGAAGGCTTTTGGATGGCACGTGATCGAAATCAACGGGCACAGCATGAGAGAGATCATCCAGGCCACCAACGAGGCGAAGGGAGTGAAGGGCAGGCCGACCATCATCATCTGCCACACGATCAAGGGAAAGGGCGTCAGCTACATGGAAGGGACGCTCCACTTCCATGGGAAGGCCCCGAACAAGCAGGAGTACGAGCAGGCGATGAAGGAGCTCGGGGGTGACAAGTGATGAAGTGGAAAGAGGCGAGCCAGAGAAAGCAGTACGGGCGCGCGCTGGTGGAGCTGGGCAAGGAGCGCGGCGACATAGTGGTGCTCGATGCCGACCTATCAAGCTCGACTCGGACGGCCGACTTCGCGGCCGCTTTCCCCGAGAGGTTCTTCAACTGCGGCATTGCGGAACAGAACATGATGGACACGGCCGCTGGGCTGGCCTCTTCCGGGAAGACGGTCTTCGTGTCCACGTTCGCCGTCTTCGGGACGGGCAGATGCTACGACCAGATCAGGCAGTCGATCGCCTACCCGAACCTGAACATCAAGATTGTCGTATCTCACGCGGGGATAACCGTCGGCGGCGATGGCGCCTCCCATCAGATAGTCGAGGACATCGCGCTGATGAGGGTGCTCCCGAACATGACCGTGATAGTCCCGAGCGATTCTCCCGAGACCTATCGGGTGGTCAAATCCATTGCCAGCTCGAAAGGGCCCGCGTATGTGAGGATTGGCCGGGCTGATGTACCCACGATCACTGACGAGGCCACTCCCTTCGAGCTCAACAAGGCACCGGTCATGAGGGAGGGCAAGGACGTCACACTCATCGGCTGCGGAATAATGGTCTCGAAGTGCCTCGAGGCGGCCGAGGAACTCTCGAAACACGGCGTGGACGCCCGTGTCATCAACCTGCACACGATCAAGCCGATGGACGAGAAGACCATCGTGAAGGCAGCGCGAGAGACGGGCGGCGTGGTCACCGCCGAGGAGCATTCGGTCATGATGGGGATGGGCAGCGCTGTTGCCATGGTGCTCGTCGAGAACTTCCATGTGCCGATGAAGCGCGTGGGCATCCCGGATGTATTCGGGGAGTCTGGCGGCTGCGACGAGCTGATGGCGAAGTACGGGCTCACGGTCGACAATATCGTAGAGGCGGCGCACGACGTCCTGCGCAGGAAGAAGTGAAGGAGGGTTTCACGTGAAGATATTCATCGACACTGCGAATCTTGAACAAATCAAGGAGATCAACAGCTGGGGTATCCTGGACGGGGTAACTACGAACCCGACCCTTGTCGCCAAGGAAGGCTGCGATTTCGAAGCCCGCGTGAAGGACATATGCGCGGTCGTGGACGGTCCGATTAGCGCCGAGGCTATATCGATGAACGCCGAGGGTATGATCAAGGAGGCCCGCGAGCTCTCGAAGCTGCACAGAAACGTCATCGTCAAGATACATATGACTGACGAGGGCCTGAAGGCCGTCAAGGTCCTGTCCAAGGAGGGCGTGAAGACGAATGTCACTCTTGTCTTCTCCCCCAATCAGGCGCTTCTGGCCGCGAAGGCCGGGGCGACGTATGTCTCTCCGTTCGTGGGCCGACTGGACGACATAAGTCACGACGGCATGGATCTCGTGAGGGACATAGTCAAGATCTACAGCAACTACGGCTACAAGACACAGGTCATCGTGGCAAGTATACGCCATCCGGTACACGTGACCGAAGCCGCATTGGCGGGCGCGCATGTCGCGACCGTCCCGTACGATGTCCTGAAGAAGATGCTGAAGCACAACCTGACCGACGAGGGCATCCAGAAGTTCCTGAAGGATTGGGAGAAGGTCCCCAAGAAGAAGTGATTCTCAGGCGATACCAGGTCAGTTTATGTAGTTCGCAGTGCTGGACCTGTCGAACCCCTTGACCAGCTCGATCTGGTACTCTTCCTGAGGCTGCCATCCGTAGATTGGATATACCAGCTTCGGGACGAATCTTGAGAGGTCCGCGGCGAACTGCGTGACCGGATGCTCCTTCCCGAACAGTTCCGCGCTTATCTCGTAGACCTTCGAGCGGGTGGCGGCCTCGTCTATGATTCCAAGTGTATGGAGGTACTCGTGCAGCAGGATGTGGAACACGTATGGTTTGTAGAGAGCTGGGTCGGTCTCCTTGATTCTCTTGAGCGGCAGCGTATTCATGACAATGATGTTCGTCGCTACTGGATAGAACGCTCCGACAAACCCCTGAGGTCCTCCGCCCAGGTTCGCGAGGCCGAGCATAAGCCCCGACCTCTCCCTTCCAGTGCTCTTTCTCACGACTGCCTTCACGACCTCGAATATGTCCGCCAGGTCATCGGCGGATTCGAGCTCCCTGTCGAATGATGATATCGGTACCACGATTACCCGTTGGTCCTTGCCGGGATAAAAGACATTCGCTATACAGTACGAAAGTACCCATGACCATCAATTAGACAATCCTGAAATAGGAACAAACGCTCTTTGCCGGTCGTGCGCGCCCAGGCGTTAGTAATTGGCGGCGGTCCAGCGGGATCCACCGCCGCTCGCATACTCTCCAGAGACAACGATGTCTTGCTCGTCGAGGAGCACATGATACCAGGGCAGCCGCTCCAGTGTGCGGGATTGGTGACTCCGAGAGGCATACCGCGATTCGCAAGGGAGAGCGTCGTCGGCGAGGTCAAGGGCGTCAGATTCCATTCTCCATCGGGTTTCGTCCTGAGCCTGCACTCGGTGCGCCCGCGCGCCTGCGTAGTTGATAGATCTCACTTCGACAGGATCATGTTTCACAAAGCTGTCGATTCGGGGGCGGTGCCTCTGGTTGGGACCTCGGTCAAGTCGCTCATTGACTCCGGCAAGGGGATCACCGCGCAGTGCCGATCGGAGGGGACGACAGAGGAGGTCTTCTCACAGATAGCAATAGGCGCGGACGGCTACAGGTCCATGTGTCGTCGTGCGGCTCATCTTCCGCCCCCGAGGCACATGCTTACTGGCATTCAAGTCGACCTCAAAGGGGTCGATCTTGACCCGGATTTCGTCGAGGTGTTCCTTGGAAGACAGGTTGCCCCTGGCTTTTTCGCCTGGGCGATCCCGGCAGGGGACATCGCGAGAGTCGGGTTGTGCACCTGGGATGTGGACGAACCGCCAGTGGTCTTCCTCAAGAAGCTTCTGTCTCGACCAGAGTTCTCACACGCCAGGAGGGTGTCGGCCGCCTCTGGGAAGGTTCCGATCGGTCATGGGAAGTCCGCGGTCCGAGGGCGCATCATGCTGGTCGGAGATGCCGCTTGTCATCCGAAGCCTCTGTCAGGAGGAGGTGTCTACACCGGTATCAGAGGGGCGGAACTGTGTGCCGAAGTGGCTGGCAATTATCTCCAGAGCCCCGAGGACCACGATCTTCGCGAGTACGATTCCTTGTGGCTGTCTGAGTTCGGCAGAGAACTGTCAAAGGCGTTCCGGCTCAGGAAGATATTCCTCAACCTTGATGACAAGAAGCTGGACAAGGCGTTGAGGATGTTCAACGAACCGTCGTTGAAACGATTCCTCGAAGAGCGCGGCGACATCGACTACCCAGCTTCACTTTCTCCATCTGTCCTTAAGCTGGTCCCAAGACTCGCGCAGTTTTCCCCTCAGATAGTAGAATCTCTTCTCTAATCCAGGGAACCTGCCGGGGTTGTCCATCACGAAGCTGTACAGCGCGGCGAACGACACGCCGCAGACCCCGAAGATGAGAAGGCCGAGTGGCCAGAGAGGTATCTCTTCCTTGATCCCGAAAGACGAATCAGGGATCAAACCGTCCACACCTAGGGATTTCATGTAGGTCCGGTTGACGAGCGGAGTGCCGGTCTCGAAGGAGACCATCTGGTCCCACTGTTCGTCGGTGAAGAAGCCCCTTGACTGCATGATTATTGGCGTCGAGTTGCCTATGAACCTGTACTCCATCTTGAACCTGACAAAGTAGGTGCTCTGGTCGAAGACTGAGCCATGCGGTGTTCGAGAGGTCGTCCTGATGTCAAGGTCGACTCTGACAGTCTGGTCCACCTGAAGCTCCCCGAGAGACATGTTCTGGAAGGTGGATGTTCCGTTGATCATCGGCGGATTCGAAAACTCGGAATCTACCACCCTTGTCTCGTGCTGAGTCGCATACTTGTATACTCCCACAGTTAGTGTGATTCCGGTCATTATTCCGATTGGGTCCCCGTACGGATTCGTGACGTTGAACGAGAACTCAACCAGCTGACCGGGTCTGACCGTGGGTGTTGTGAAGTCTCCGAGGATGTTGTTCGCATACCTCGGGATGCCCGGGTCGGGAATATCGGCACGGGCTGAACCAGCCAGGACCATGATGGCCATCGTCAGAACCACGGGGATCGCCTGACCGTTCCTCATCCGTGCTCTGAAGCCCAAGTCCTACTATATCACTTTCGGTCTTCCCTCCGCCGATCATCCGAGAAGTGTTAATAGCGCGGCCCATCATTCGCGAGTTTGTGCTTGGAGTTGCAGTGGAGAAGTTGAAGGGGGAGAAGTTGCGGAAGGAGCTCTCCCGCCAGTCACTTGTGGACACAGGGAGATTGATACTCGATTCCAGTGGCCGGGTGCTGATACCTCTGAGAAGTGCTCCCAGTGCCGAGGTTCTCAGCAAGTACGGTGCAGAGCTGGTGGATATGGAGTTCCCAGACCGAGAATCGAGGGCGGACCCGATCGACGACATACGAGAGCGCGCCTCGATACCAGGCAATCTGAAGGAATTGCTGCCAAGCAAGTGGGAATCCTTCGGCGATGTCCTAGTGCTACGATTGGACCACCGGCTCGACGACTACGAGGCTGAGGTGGCTCTGGCCTATTCATCCGTTCTCAAGGCTAAGACGGTTCTGAGAGACGTTGGGGGCATCGGAGGCGACCTTAGAAAACCGATTGTGAGAAGGATACTCGGAGAGGATTCGGTCTGCACTCATCTCGAGAACGGCATCCGATACAGATTCGACGCGTCTGAGATAATGTTCTCCTCAGGTAACATCGAGGAGCGGATGAGAATGGCGGACACGAGGTGCGATGGCGAGACGATTGTCGACATGTTCGCTGGGATTGGGTATTTCTCCATCCCTCTGGCTGTCTATCAGAAACCGAGAAGGATTATCGCTTGCGAGATAAACCCGGTTGCCTACTCGTTCTTGGTGGAGAACCTCGAACTCAATGGTGTCCGCAAGGTCGTCGAGCCGGTTTTGGGCGACAATCGAGATCTCCCTGGCGATCCATTCGCAGACAGGATCATAATGGGGTATGTGAAGACCACACATGAGTTTCTCCCGACGGCTTTGCGGCTACTGAGGAGTGGCGGCATCATTCACTACCACGAAACTTGTCCGAACGTACTCTTGCCCACAAGGCCAATCCAGCGACTGAGGGATTCGAACGAGGGCGGGAGGACGGAGATCGTCAGGTTCAAGGAGATCAAGTCATACGCCCCCGGGGTGTCTCACGTGGTCGTTGACGCTCGAATGTTCAAGCCCGCTTGAGCTCTTCCACGCATCCGGCCTGTCTCAGGAATTCGTCGAATGCGGTGTGGTGCTCGTCGGAATCCTTCGTGTCCAGCAGGGCTCGTGCATACTGCTGCAGGTGCTTGCCGTACTGCCTCTCCTCGTCCGTGTACTTCCAGCCCTTCGTCGTGACGCCAAGTGCCAGGTTGAACGCATGGGCGATGGACCTGGTCCTGTGGTCATTGGATTTGTTCCCATCCAGGATGGCAATTGCTTCAATCTGTCCTCTTGACTTGTACGCTCTCACGATCTCGTCAACGAACTTGCCGTACTCCGACAGACAGGAGTACCTGGGTATCTTGGATGTGGCCTCGACATGGCCAGATTCCCTGATCGCCTGTTGGATGACCTTCATTGGAGAGCGGGAGGATTCCTCATCATCTCTGTAGTATTTGGTCGCGATCTCCTCAGGAACAACTGCCAAGAGAGCGTTCTTACCGTGATGGGACCAGTATCTGGTCATGAGCTTGTTCACCGACTCTCCAGCGTCAGCGAAGACTGGATGGGCAATCTCTGAGAGCAGCCCGGCGAGTGCTACAGCCTCGGTTTCGTCGCTCGTCATGTCCTTCACGAATGCATCTTTGTCGTCCCCGAAGCATTTGTCTGCCCTGGCATAGGCTCTTTGATTGACTTCCTGCAAGGACTCCAGGACTCTCAACATGTGCTTATCTACAAGCTCTTTGTCGCCCAGCTTTCCATTCGAATAGTCCTCAAGCAGCTGTTGGTCTACTGGCTTGTTGAGGATGTTCCTGCAATCGCCCTTGCCGCCCACTTGTTTCAAGGGCCTGACGACGGAAATCTCGAACTCCGTGAGGGCTTTCGGGACGGCCATGCCTTCAGCTAGTTTCTTGAGTACGTTCTTCGGCTTGGCGGCACATGGCTCGCAGATCAATATCTTCTTCCCCGCAGAAGTCCAGTCGAACTTCAGGTGATTGATTGATGCCGGACTGTGCGGGCAGGAGTAGGTGTCCCCGTCCAGTCTTCCAGCTCCGACCGATTCGGCTGCTATCTTTACATACTCCTCGGGTGGGTGCGCGTATCTTCCGGTGCAGACAAAGCCGTCATCGTAAGAGTAGAAATGCAGGCCTTTCTTCTGGACGAGGTCGATTACGCTCAGCACTCTCCATTTCGGGGAATCGAAGTTCTGGACGCCTATCAGCTTCTCCTTGGTGGTCTTCCCTCTGAGCGCATACGTAATCGTTCCGCCCGGATAGGTCGCGGGTGCTAAGTAGGGGGTTTTCTCCTCGTGGACTATTCCGATGGTGGCCGCGTATGCTCGCGCCAGCTTGTCCCCTCGCTTCGCGAACCCCGCCAACTTTGCCGGGTTGTCTTTGTACTTGGAGATCTTCTCGAGTCTCGCCCTGGTCTTCCTGAACGGGCACGACCCACAGTCCTCCGCGCAATCCGGTAGGATGAGCTCGTAGTCGTCCATCAGCATCTTGGCATTTTCTCGGAGGTCCTTCTCCCGGACCTTCGAAGTGATCCTCGCTTTGACTCTCAGCCTTGGAATGCGCTTCTTCATCTGTATCATGGCGAGACGGCATCGCGATAAGGCCCTATGCTATTAGTTTTTTTCAGCATACCAAAGTCGCCAGCTGACAGTCGACTGCGGAAAAGGTTATTAGTCTGGCCTCCCCATAAGGACGGTAGCGCGAAGCGGATGGGAGAATGTCTCAAGACGAGGATTCCGCACGGGCCTATCTCAAAGGTTTTCAGGAAGGCCTCCAGGAGGCTTGGGACGAGATTATCAAACTGTCCACCAAGGGGTACACCTCGCGGGAACTGCAGATAATGGCCAAGACCAAGAGGTCCATGCTTTTCCAACGGGTCCAACAGAAGATCGATGAGCTTGAGCGCGCGCTCGGGAGAAAGCTTTCGGTTCAGGCCGTCGGGCAGCCCGTGGCTGAAGTGGAAACCCTCCCTGGTTGGAGCTACGTAATCAAGGAGGGTCGACCTGAGCGAGGTTTCGCGATGTTCACTAACCTGCTCTCGAAAGGCGCCCGAGGATTGTGCATTTCCAGGACTCATCCAGATGTTCTGAAGCAGAAGTACAAATTCGAGGCCGAGACGCTTTGGCTCACGAAGACCGAGGCAGCGCCCAATCACGGCGGCCAGAAGGGGCTCGAGTACGTCTCTCCCAACAACCTCGCAAGGCTTGCTTCTGCCATCAGGGAGTTCCTCGGCAGAGGAGCTAACGGCGTCGTGATAGTGGAGGGCCTCGAATACCTGATCACTCAGAACGACTTCAAGAGCGTCCTCAAGTTCATTCAGCTGGTCAACGAGCAGGTCGTTCTCGACAAGGGATACCTCTTCGTTCCCATGGATGAGGCAACCATGGACTTGAAGGATTTCTCCCTCATCGAAAGAGAGATGAGCCAGGTTATCTGAGTTGAACGAGGCACACGCTCAGAATGTTACAGAGTACATCCTGTCCTCGAATTGAGAATCAGCTAGCAACAGAAGAGTGCTCCCGCCGGGATTTGAACGCCTACTGCTGGCTCGAAATCAATCACCGGGGTATTCAGGCTGCCGCAAACCCTTTCCTCCCCTTGGTGTAGTGCCTGAAAAGGACCAGGCGGGACTCTCTCCCATACCAGCCTACCAATTGATATACCGCCTTCTCGGATGAAATGCTTGTCGTGTCTTTTCCGTGGGCACATTCTCTGATACCAGCTGAAGAAAGAAGCTGATACCATCCAGGCCCGCTCTCATCTTTATCGTCCCTTCGCTGGTTCTGATTATGTATGAATCACTCATGTATCTGTAACTCATTGATTCTATGTTGTCCCAGGTTGCGAAGAAACTCCTCGACCACGGGGACCCCTTTCTTATTCCTCGGGAGGTTACCTCGTGGCATGTCTTAGTGATTTGAATATACGCGAAGACCCAAGCGGGCAGGAAGGTGAGGCCGAAGAATGCGCAGGCTACGACGAGCCAAGTGCCTACTGATAGGGGAGGACTTCGAGTGGGCGAAGGGCCAAGGAAGCCTGTCACGTTGTCGACTGCTATGATTGCGAAACAAAAAGCGGCGAAAGAAGTGAGCATGAGTAGAATAATGGCCGCCGTTCGCCATTGTCCTTCCGCATAGGTGAGTGACATACCTTCGACCCGGAATTTGGACCACGATTTCTGAAGTTCTTTCTCTCGAGAACGGAACTTTGCTATGGCTCGTGGGCGGTATATCGGCACCAGAATCCAGTTGATCAAAGTGAGGGTAACGGCAATCACGACGGCGAAGGCCACGCCAGAAACAAGCACTCCCAGGATCGTTCCGAATGCAGCGACAATAAAAACCAGTACCCACGCCTTGCGCTTGGTAAAGCCCGCCATAGGTTGCTGTTATGTCATTCACGGCCTATGGATGTTATGCTTAGCACGGGAGCATCTCGACGAAGAGGGTTCTTCCGAGGCTCCGCTCCGACTGTTAGAAAGCGTGTCGTACTCTCTGATTGAATTTCAGCCAGTGAGCAAAGAGTGCTCCCGCCGGGATTTGAACCCGGGTATCCAGCTCGAAAGGCTGGAATGATTGACCGGACTACACTACGGGAGCATAAGTGGCTGTGAGTCCCATTTGTGCCCTATGAAGTGACCATATTTAATGCTTCTCGGGTGGTCGTGTCTTTGCCAGTCGCCATCCGAAGTAAGACAAAGATTAAAGCTGGTTGTGCGGATTCCGCCCTCGCATGGATCCTCCTGAGAAGAAATCGAGCGCTGCTGAGTTGACTAGGAAGTACATTGATAGGCACCCGAGCGTGCGCGACTGCATCAGCAAGGACCTGATCAACTACTCCTCTCTCTCGAGAACGATCATGAAGGAGCTCGGGGTAAAGAACGAGGAGGCCGTGCTCGCCGCGAGCAGACGCTACGCGATGAAGCTTGCGAAGACCGATTTCGAGGGGGACATCCTCAGTCTGTTGGAGTCCAGCAGGCTTGAGCTCAAGACGAAAATATGCATCGTCGCGGCGAAGAACGAATGGATCGTTCTCAAGAACCTCGAAGACGTCGTGAAGAAGATCCTGGGAGAGAAGAGCACGATGCAGGTCCTTCAGAGCACGAACGCCATCACCGTGATTTCGGAAGATAAGCACCTGCCTGGCATTGTCAAAGCAATAGGCTCGGACCACATTATCACGAAAAGAGAGAACCTGGCGGAGATAACGGTCCGAAGCCCGCCCAGCATCGAGGACACTCCGGGAGTGTTCGCATATTTGATGACAATGCTCTCCGAACAAGGGATAAACCTACTGGAGGCGGTTAGCTGCTACACGGACACGATATTCATTGTCACGAGAGAGGACATGATGCGCGCCTTCGACATCCTTTCTTCCTGTATCGAGGACAAGATGGTCCCTGAAGCTCCTGAATAGGATTCATGCCAGGAGCCTGTCGATACTTGATGTCTGCTCAACGATTACAGCCACGGACTTCTTCCTGTTTTCCAGTGTCCTCTTCGCTTCGGCCACCTGTGTCTCAACCGCTTGTTTGGAGGTCCCGCCTGCGATCTTCCTGCGCGCTATCGATCTATCCACACTCAGGAAGTTGAGGTCTGATGTCCGGCACTCCATGGTCTTGACAAGCATCGCCTTGGCAAGTTCCTTGAACTTGACATCATCTCCTCCCGACTTCTTCGCGAGCTGCCTTACCATGTTGTACGACTCTCTGAAAGGGATTCCATTGCTTGTGAGGAAGTCGGCGAGATCGGTCGCGGTCATCAATCCGACCTCGGCCGCCTTCCTCATCCTCACCTTGTCGAATTCTGTTTCTGCCAGGAACGATGTGAGGGCGTGGAGCGATGCCTCTGTTGTGTCGAACGAATCGAAGAGGCTCTCCTTGTCTTCCTGGAGGTCGCGGTTGTACGCGAGGGGAAGAGATTTCATCAAGGTGAGGACAGCGATCAGGTCTCCGAGAGTCCTGGATGATTTGCCGCGGACCAGCTCGGGGATGTCCGGGTTCACTTTCTGCGGCATCATGCTCGACCCGCCAGCGAGGCGTTTCGGAAGCTTCAGAAAGCCGAATTCAGTGGTGGACCAGAGTACGAGCTCCTCGCTAATGGAGGAGAGATGGATCATCAGAAGCGAGAGGCAGAAGGCAAACTCAGCAACGAAGTCCCTGTCAGAGACAGCGTCCAAGGAATTCTCGGTAATGCCTTCCATCGCCAACATGTCACATACTATGTTCCTGTCAATCTCATAAGTGACGCCGGCCAGCGCCCCGGATCCAAGGGGTGAGATGTTCGTCCGTCCGTAGCATCCCAGCAACCTCGAGAAATCCCTGTCAAGTTTCCAGAAGTGAGCCAGCAGGTGATGCGACAGTAGCACTGGCTGTGCGTGCTGCATGTGGGTGTAGCCAGGCATGACCGCACCGGAAGCTTCCCCAGCCATCTTCAGAAGCGTCCCCTGGAGGTCTAGTATGTCCGCCAAGATGCTCTGGATGAATTCCCGAACGGCGAGTCTGACGTCGAGGGCGACCTGGTCGTTCCTGCTTCGACCCGTGTGGAGCTTCGCCCCCGCGCTTCCGATACGAACCGTCAGTTCCTTCTCGATGTTCATGTGGACGTCTTCCAACGTGGGATCAAGTTGCAGGCTTCCATCAGCGATGTCCTTGGCGATGTCCTTTAGGCCGCGCACCATACGGCTGAGCTCCTCCCGGGTGATGACGCCTGCGTTTTTCAGTGCATGAGCGTGTGCTATACTGCCAGCTATGTCATGTCTCCACAGACGACCGTCGAAATGTACCGAGCTGGTGAATTCCTGATACGGATTATTTGCAGACCGAGCAAGACTCCTGTGTGACCGCGACTTCATTTGATGCACCATTGCCGTTACCTTTCGCCTTGACCAGGCTGCCAACCTTCAGCGGGAGCCCCCAAACATAGATGAACCCCTTCGCAGCGCTGTGGTCGAACTCATCTCCCTTCGCGTATGTCGACAGAGAGCTGCTGTAGAGCGAGTACGGTGATTCTCTTCCCACGACCACCGCGCTGCCCTTGAACAACTTGACATTGACGTGGCCAGTCACCAGCTCCTGGGTCTTGTCGATGAATGCGTCCAGTGCCTCTCTAAGGGGAGAGTACCAGAGGCCATTGTAGATGAGGTCAGCGTAGTGCTGCTCCACCAGTCTCTTGTAGTGATGCAGGTCCTTCGCCATGACAAGGCTCTCGAGGTCCTGATGCGCCTTGATCAGGACCATCGCGGCGGGAGCCTCATACACTTCCCTGGACTTGATCCCGACAAGGCGGTTCTCCACGTGATCGATTCTTCCGACCCCGTGGCTTCCTGCTATCGTGTTCAACTTCGAAACCAGTTCGAGCGTGTCCATCGTCTCTCCGTTGAGTGAGACCGGAGTGCCCTGCACGAACCCTATGTCCACGTACTCAGGTGAATTGGGTGACTTGTCGATGCCCTTAGTCCATTCGAACACGTCCTCAGGGGGCTCAGTCCACGGATCTTCGAGGACGCCGCATTCGATGGCTCTGCCCCAGATGCTCTCGTCTATGCTGTACGGTTTCTCGACCGATACTGGGATGGGGATGCCGTTCTTGTTCGCATATTCGATCTCTTCATCCCTGGACATCTTCCAGTTCCTGGTCGGAGCGATTATCTCCATGTCAGGAGCAAGCGCCATGATCGAGACCTCGAATCTCACCTGATCGTTTCCCTTGCCCGTGCAGCCGTGAGCTATTGCCTTCGCCCCTGTCCTCTTCGCCATCTCGACGAGCTTCTTGACGATCACTGGTCTAGCTACAGCGGTGCTCAGTGGGTAGTTGCCCTCATACAGTGCGTTCGCCTTGAGCGCTGGAAGAATGTAGTCATCTACGAGCTCCTTCTTTGCGTCGATGACCCAGGCACGCGACGCCCCGATGCTCTTGGCCCTCCTCATGGTCTCGTTGAGGTCGTCTGATTGACCGACATCCACGGTCACGGCGACGACATCGCAGCCGTAATTCTCTTTCAGCCAGTGGATGGCCACTGACGTGTCCAGGCCGCCGGAATACGCGAGAAGGATCTTGTCCTTCTCATTGCTTTGAGGAGAGTTCTCCATTTTTCCGCCTCGGGCTTTCTAACCTTTGAGACAGTATTAGGTCGTGCTGACATTCAAGGAACAATCAGAGGAATCCCGTGTCCGGTTTCGGACACTTCACGCGCTGAGAACTAGGTCGGTTCGTCGTGATTCGCCAAACATCTGGCTAGACTCACAAATGCATTAGTCTTAAGTAGAACGAACATATTACTATCCAGCACACGGAGGAGCTCCTTGCGATTTCGAAGACAGGAAGAAGAACCCCAGCTGGGCCCGGACGGGCTGCCAGAGTTCGTCAGAGTGCGCCTTCCTCGCAAGAAAGAAGGCGAGCTGTTCGGCATCGCTGACCAGTTGCTCGGAGCCTCCCGTATAAAGATCATGTGCGCCGATGGTAAGTATCGCATGGGACGGATCCCTGGGAAGATCAAGAAGCGCATGTGGATCCGCGAGGGCGACCTTGTGATCGTGGCGCCCTGGGAATTCCAGGATGAGAAAGCGAACATCCAGTACAGGTACACGAAGACCCAGGCGATGTACCTCAGCAGGAAGAAGATGATCCCAAAGTCGATTGACATCTTCTGAAGGACTACCGGAGGATGCCCGTGGCTCGAGCTGACGACTATCATTCTTTTGAACGACAGATTGACAAGTGGCGGATCAGAAAGAAGGATTCCAGCGATAGGAAATCGTACGACGAGGTTTTCGATAGACAGAATCTGATGATCATCTACAAACTTCTCTCTGACGGATACTTCGACAGATTGGATTTCCCCATTTCCACTGGGAAGGAAGGAAATGTCTTCAGGGCGAGCACGAAGGCCAACGAGTTCGTCGCGGTCAAGGTGTACAGGACGGCGACATCTACTTTTCGGGACATGGCGAAGTATGTCCATGGCGACCCGAGGTTCTCCGGTCTAATGAGCAGAAAGCGGAAGCTTATCTACGCATGGGCCAACAAGGAGTTCCTGAATCTCAGCGCCCTACAAGAAGCGGGTGTCAGAGTGCCGAGGCCAATAGCCCAGCAACGAAACGTGGTGGTGATGGAGTACATCGGGGACGAGACCGAGCCTGCGCGCGAACTCAGATCTGTTCCGCTTGAAGATCCAGCAGATGTCTCCAAGAAGATACTGAGATTCATCAAGCTCGCATACAAGAAGGCAAGGCTCGTTCATTCGGACATCAGCGAGTACAACATCCTTATGTTCAACGGTGAACCTGTGATCATCGACGTGGGACAGGCGGTCCTTCTCGATCATCCGAACTCCCAAGAGTGGCTCGAGAGGGATGTCGGAAACGTGGCAAGGTATTTCAGAAAGTATGGCCTCGACATCAATGTCAAGAAGGAACTGGAGGGAATCAGGGGCAAATGATCCAGTCCATCAAGATACCGACCGAACGCGTCGGTGCTCTCATTGGGAAGAACGGCGAGACCAAGGAATGGATCGAGAAGCAGACCGGTGTAAGGATATCGATTGATTCGGAGGAAGGCGACGTCCAGATAGACCATTCCCATGCCGCCGACCCGGCATTGGCGATCGCGGTGTTCAATGTGGTCAATGCTATCGGACGGGGCTTTTCTCCCGAGAAGGCATTGAAGCTGCTGGAGGACAACTATTTCCTTGAGATCCTTGACATTCGAGACTACGTAGGCAAGAAGCACGAGCACGTGATTCGGATGCGCGCGCGCGTCATAGGCACGCAGGGGAAGACGAGAGCGATCATAGAGGAGCTCACGGGGGCGCATGTCTCCATCTATGGGAACACCGTGGCGATCATCGGGGACAGCCTCCAGATGGATGTCGCCCGTCGCGCCTTGGTCATGTTGCTGTCAGGTAGCGAGCACGCGGCCGTTTACCACTTCCTCGAGGGCAGGCGCGCCAAGCTTAAGGTCGACGGGATGGGGTTCGCCTAGTTCAGTCGTAGCTTGAAATAGATATAATCGTATTCGTTCATTGGATGGCCGAGGGATTGCTCAAGCGTCTTGACTCTGATATGGCGACGATTCCCGCCGTTGTTTCATCAGGCGAGTCAGAGCGAGACAGGATAATGAAGCTGTTCTCTCACATGCTTCTAAGGCTGTGGACTCGGCTCGCGCTCGAGTCCGGTCAGAAGCTTGTCATGGTACCATCCCAGTTCGTTCTCGGGACGTACGAGGGTCAGATGAGATGGAACATTAACGATTCGGCCGACTTCAGACAGGTCTCCCAGATCGAGATTGGATTGACCTTCAAGAAGAAGCACGCCCTCATCGCAGAGACTTATGTCGTCAGAGGGGAGGAGCGGGCGAGGCTGTTCTTCTCGCTAGAGGACCAGAAAGTGAAGAACAAGCCAGTTTTCGTGAACTACCTCGTTTATGATTCCTCCCTCAAGGAGTTCGGAGTCGGGGAGGCGGTTGAAACCCTCAAGCCCGCGATGGCGAGCTGGCTCGAGACGGTCTCGACCGGCGACGAGTCCCCCCTTTGGAGCTTCTGCAAGGATAAGTTGGAATGCGTCGGCGTCTAAACCATGGAATGCCTACAGAACAGCTCCACAAGAGATGCAGTGTTTTGAGTCTACGTCGTTGAGCGTACTGCAGTACCTGCACCTCACCTTGATGACTTCCTCGACAACGCGTCTCTCAATCTGTGGCCCCGGCTGCTCAGGTGTCTCTTGTGATATCTGCATGGCCAGAGAATCCTCATGGCTCCTCACGAGGAACGAAACCAGGATCATGACGAATCCTCCGAAGATCATGATTCCCCCTATGGCGTTGGTCGTGTTATCGAATTCTCTTTCCTGCTCCGCAAAGGGGTCATAGCTGTAGTCGATCGAGCTACCTGAATCACCAACGATTGCAATCGAGATCATTCCGAAGATGATGAGCATGATCCCCAAGATCAGCAGGCCGACCCAGGAGGGGCCCTGATTGTTGTAGGCGTTTCTCTGGGGGGACCAGCTCCTCCAAGAGTCACCGAAATCAGTTGAAGTCGAGGAAGACATATCCATTGAATTGGTGTAACTGAGGCCGGGGCTCGATGACAGAGTCTCAGGAAAACTCGGCGACCCTCCACCGTCTCCCCTTTCGTGCGTGGTCCTTCCCCGTTATTGTCATTGGTTTACTCCTGATTAACATTTTCCAGGGTTTCCTGGCGCCTTCTAGTGCGTTAAACCGGGAACTGATAAATAGAAGCACGACCTGCAGACGATGTACAAATGTCCGATAGGTTAGAGATCGCAGGGCGAGCGCTTGAGCGCCCCTTGTGCAACCACTGCCTGGGAAGGCTTTTTGCATCCGTGTCCAGAGGTCTCTCGAACGATCAAAGGGGTCTCCTCGTGCGGTCCTCCATGACGGATCCGATGCCGCCCCCCAAGGAGACGACCGAGTGCTATATGTGCAATGGCCTGTTCTCAGAAGTGCCCAAATTCGCGGACATATGCGTAAGGGTTTCCGAGCCTTTCGAATTCTCCACCTTCCTAGTCGGCACCAAGATCGATGCAGAGCTCGTGGAGAGGGAGGAAGCCTTCTGGACCGAGGTCGGTGCGAAAGAGGCGGAGTCCATCAAGACGGAGATGAACAGGGAGGTAGGCAAGGTGCTGGAGAAGCGGCTCGGCAGGGAAGTCGACTTCAAAAGCCCGGAAATGGTCTACCTGGTGGACACGCGATTCGACAGGGTCGTGTTGGACGTCGCTCCGTTGTTCGTCTACGGCAGATATCGCAAGTTCTCTCGAGAACTGCCTCAGACTAGATGGCTGTGCCGAGATTGCAGGGGCAAGGGCTGCCCGCGGTGTGACGGCAAGGGCAGGAACTACGAGTCAAGCGTGCAGGACCTCGTAGGTCCTGCGATCATGAGGCAAGCTCAGGGCGAGGAGGAGTTCTTCCACGGCATGGGCAGGGAGGACATCGATGCCCGGATGCTGGGGAACGGGCGGCCATTCGTGTTAGAGGTCCGGAGGCCAAAGAAGCGGCTCTTTGACTTGCTCCCGGTGGAAAGGGAGTTGAACGATGGCGCAAGAGGCGTGGTCGAGGTAGAAGGACTGAGGTTTTCGACCAGGACTGAGATGAGGGGTATCAAGGAATCCACACATCCCAAGACATACAGGGTCAGTGTGCGCTTCCAGGCGGATTTCGACCACGGAAAGCTTAATGAAGTAGTTACCTCATTGGCCGGAAAGCCGATAAGTCAGCTCACTCCAAACAGGGTAGCCCATCGGCGAGCGAACCTCGAGCGACACAGGACAGTCCGGAGAATACATCTAGAATCAGTCACCGGCAGAGATGCGGTGTTTGTCGTAGAAGCCGACAGCGGGACATACATCAAGGAGTTGATGCACGGAGACGAGGGCCGGACACAGCCCAATGTCGCAGAGATCGTCGGAGTGCCCTGCGAAGTACTTGAGCTAGATGTGATATCGATCGGAGACAAGGGAGCGTGAGAACATGGTGAAGGCATCCAAAGGCTACAGGCGCCGAACCAGAAACGTCATGCAGAAGCGCGCTAGAGACAGAGGACTCTCTCCGATCACAAGGCAGTTCCAGAAGTTCCAGGTCGGCGAGAGGGCGAACATCAACATCGACCCGAGCATCCACAAGGGCCAGCCGCATGTGCGCTTCCACGGGCACACGGGCACGGTCGTGAGGATGCAGGGCAGTTCGTATCTCATCGACGTGATGATGGGGGACATGAAGAAGCAGGTCATCGTGAGCCCCGAGCATCTTCGGAAATCGAAGTAGGCACCGGCGGTGTACCAGATGGAGGACAAGAAGATCGTGTCACTGGCGGAGGTGAAGGACATCCTCACCGAAAGGCAGAGCGAAAGCGAGCTCACAGCGGAGCAGAAGCTCGCGCTCGAGCACAGCCAGAAGTTCGCCAGGGTCGACTCGAAGAAGTCCAAGAAGCTGGTGAAGGAGCTTACAGAGCTCGGGTTCGTGTCGGAGACAAATGCCGTGAAGATAGCAGATATCATGCCGTCTTACGCGGACGATGTCCGTCTGATTTTCTCGAAAGAGCGCGCCAGCGTGGAGAAGAAGGACATCGAAAAGGTACTTAGTATAGTACAGAAGTATCTCTGACGAATCCAGGAGGGGATTGTCGTGGAGGACTACGCTCGAATACTAGATTACTTGCCCCAAGGGCTCCCGGACGAGAAGATGTTCAAGCGGGAGCCGGTAGCGTATGCCCTCGGCGAGGACCAGTTCAAGCTGTTCGAGTTGGTACCCAAGCAGGGCGTCAACCTGAATACCGGGGACAGAGTCTACATCGGCAAGGACCTCGACCTCAGACAGGAGATCCTCCATGTCAAGAAACGGATCAGCTACGGTGAGCTCACTAACGCCGCCCAGAGTGAGCTGCCATTCGTCGTCATGCAGATCATAAAGGCTCACGAAGCGCGCTTCGTCCAGTTCTTCAACGAGGCGCAGTCCATCACGACCAGGTTCCACATGCTGGAGCTTCTCCCGGGCCTCGGGAAGAAGACCATGTGGGGAATAATCGAGGAGCGGAAGAAGGGCCCCTTCAAGGACCTTGCAGATATCCCCACCCGCGTGCCTTTGGCGCATCAAATCGAGAAGCATGTCGCCCAGAGGATCGAGCAGGAGCTCAAGAATCCCGACGAGAAGTACCGACTGTTCGTGGCCAGATGAGTCCCGGAGACGGTTGCCGTGAGAGCTGAGGAGGTCAGGGCCGTCCTGGAATCGATCGGCAAACGGCCAACAAAGCGGCTCGGCCAGAATTTTCTGCTGGATGATTCCATCGTCAGGCGTGCCGTTGCATTTGCCGACCTGTCACGTGAGGACATCGTCCTCGAGATCGGCCCGGGCTTGGGAAACCTGACTGACGAGCTGGTGAGAACCGGCGCGAAGGTCACCGCTGTCGAGCAGGATCCAGTTTTCTGCGATTTTCTCAGAAGGAGGTTCGGGGACAGGGTCGCTGTGATCCAGGCAGATGCGGTCAAAGCCTTCCTGCCCAAGTTCAACAAGGTGGTCTCGAATCTACCATATCAGATATCGTCGCCTATCACGTTCAAACTGTTGGAGCTCGGCTTCGACGTTGCCGTGCTGATGCTTCAGAAGGAATTCGCTGAGAGGATGGTCGCGGCACCCGGAACTCCTGAGTACGGACGGCTCTCTGTCGGGGTCTATTATCACGCGGATTGCAGGATCATGGTCAGAGTGCCACCTCACGCCTTCTGGCCGCAGCCGAAAGTCGACTCCTGCGTGGTGAAATTGATGCCAAAGTCTCCTCCGTTCGAAGTGGCAGACAAGGATGTCTTCTTCCAGGTCACGAAGGCCATATTCTCTCATAGAAGGAAGAAGACGATGAACTCCTTGCTGGTCGACCCTGCCGTTTCCTCACTCGTGGAATCGGTTGACAAGAATGAGCTCTCAAAACTGCCATATGCTTCGATGAGGGCTGAACAGCTCACGCCAGCGATGATCGGAGAGCTGGCGGACTCCCTGCTCAGACTCGCCTCTTCCGGGGCTTCAGCGAAAACTTCTCGATGATTGCGTCTGCTATCTTGCCAGTGCCATCGACGAGGGCGTCGCACGCGGGCAGATTGTACTTCCTCTCGTACTCCGCGATCTTCCGTTCGACCTCTTTCCTGGTCATGTCCGTGTGGTTAATCGTGATGCCGATGACATCGCAGCCCGCGCAGACCTTGATCAGTTCCATCTCCCGCTCGATTGTCCCGTTCGGGAGGTGTAGCTCGTCCGTGTGATAGCTCCTCCATCTCCTTGCGGGCGCGTGCTGAAGCACAACGGCGTTCGGTGATGAGGCGCTCACGATCGTCCTCGACCCCGTGACATAGGCTTCGTGGCTCAGCGCTCCCTGGCCTTCGATGATTATGACCTGAGGATGTTCCGTCCTGTAGGCAATGTCTATCGCGTTCTCAAGCTCCCCGACAACATAGTCTCCCCTGATCGCATCGAGCGGTATGCCGAATCTGGAACCTTGCAGAAGCCCTGTCTGGCCGGTGGCCACGAAGCTAGTGTTGATTCCTCTCTTGTTCAGTTCCTTGGTCAGGATTATTCCCGTTGTGCGCTTGCCTGAGGCAGCATCTGTCCCCAGTATCGGGATCCTTACTGCCTTCATCTTCGACGCCAGGTTCCTGTAATGATGCATCTTGTCCAGCGGCGGCTCTTTCCTGATGTCCGTGATCCTGACCTTGTGCCTCCTGGCCAGGCTGGCCAATTCGTGATCCTGTTCAAGCCATTCATGTAAGCCGGAGATGATGTCAATCTTGTTCCTGATGGCTTCCTTGATTATCGGGCGGAAATGCTTCGGAAGCATTCCCCCGACCGTGGCGACGCCAATGATCAGGACGTCTGGCCTACTGTCCAGCCTGGAGAGTGCGTCCTTCACTGACGCGAAGATCGGGATGTCCTTCTTAACCCCATCAAGGACCTCGCCCGCGTCCTTGCCTGCCTGAGTGCTGTCCACGATCCCGACAATCTTGAATCTGAGTGAGTGCCTGACCAGGCCCGCAGCCGTCTTGCCCGGGGGTTTGATGAACGCCCCCTCGCAGAGGACCAGGGCTTTTTCCATGGTGTTCCGCAAATGCATGGCTCTATAAAGCACTTGACCTCTTATCAAAAACCTGGAACGGTACCTGGCCATCACACCGAGTAGTTTTTCTATTCATACCCTCATTGGGCTTCGGGGGGAGCAATGTGCTGGTCGGAATAGTCGGAAAACCTAATGTCGGCAAGTCGACCTTCTTCTCGGCCTTGACCCTCGCGACCGCCCAGATCGCTGCGTATCCCTTTACCACGATTCAGGCAAACCGCGGGGTGGGATATGTTCGCGGGACATGTCCACATGTCGCCTTCGGAAAGCCATGCAATCCGAACAACTCGCCCTGTGACAACGGCATCCGGTTCGTCCCTATCGAGGTACTCGATGTCGCCGGCCTGGTGCCAGACGCTCATGCTGGCCGAGGCCTCGGGAACAAGTTCCTGGACGACCTGCGGCAGGCTGATGCGTTCATCCATGTCGTCGACGCGAGCGGAGGCACGGACTTCGAAGGGAATCCAGTGGGGATCGGAGACCACGACCCCGTGCTCGATGTCAATTTCCTCGAGAAGGAGATATCGTACTGGATCTTCGGCATCCTCGAGAAGAACTTCGCGAAGATCGCGAAGCAGTCCAAGCTAGCTGGGACGAAGATAGAGAAGACATTGCACGAGAAGCTCACAGGCCTCTCGATAACAGAGAACCAGATACTTACGGCGCTGAGGCACACGCCGGCGGATGCAGATACTTCGCTGTGGACCGACCAGGATCTCCTGCGGTTCTGCCAGGAACTCCAGAAGATTGCCAAGCCGATGATCATTGCTGCCAACAAGTCGGATATCGCGCCTCCGGAGAACATCGAGAAGCTGAAGGTGACGGGATATCCTGTGGTTCCCACCAGCGCCGAGTACGAGCTCGCTCTCAGACGGGCATCGAAGGCCGGACTGATTGCCTACACACCCGGCGACCCGCATTTCGAGTTCCCTGACAAATCAAAACTCAACGAGAAGCAGATAGCCGCCTGCAGCAAGATGGGCGATTGGCTGAAGACCTGTGGGAGCACTGGCGTCCAGGCGGTCCTCGAGCAGGTCGTGTTCAAGGTGCTCGACATGATGATAATCTATCCTGTGGAGGATGAACACCACTGGACGGACAAGCAGAACAGGGTTCTTCCGGATGCATACCTAATGAGACGCGGTTCGAACGCGAAGGACCTCGCGTTCAAGGTCCACACTGACCTGGGTGATAACTTTATTAGGGCGATCGATGGAAAGACCCACATGACTATAGGGCATGACCACGTCCTGAAGGACGACGACGTGATCAAGATAGTCGCGCGAGCTTGATTCAGATGGGTTCCTGGGACATCAGGCTGATCGGGGCCTCCTACAAGAAGATGGAAAACGACCTTGCCGTCCATCTTTACGGCAAGACTCAGGACGGCAAGTCTGTCGCGGTGAAGTATACCGGATTCGAGCCGTATTTCTATTTTGTCGAACCAGACTCCAAATCCACCCTTGATGGCATCCTGGAGATGCTGAATGGTGACGAGCGCGTCAAGAGGCTGGAGGATGCTGAGCTCCTATACAAGGGTGAGGTCAAAAAGTGCAGGAAGGTAGTTGCGACTTATCCCTGGCTCGTCCCCGACATTCGGAAAACCATCATGCCGAATGCAACGGTCCTGGCAGCTGACATCCCGTTCCATTTCAGGTTCGTTTACGACATGAACATCGGGTCGTGCGTTAGAGTCGTCGGCGAGCAGCTGCAGGACAGCACCTACAGGACCGATGTCGTGGTGAAGGCTGAGCGATTCGAACCAATCAAGGCGTTCAGGCCCAAGCTGACCATCCTAAGCTTCGATGTAGAGACCAGCCTGAAGGAGCCCAAGATATTCTGCATATGCTGCGTCGTGAAGAAAGGCGAGAAGCTGGAAGGCCGTCACTTCCCAGGAGACGGCCCTGGCGGCGAGAGAAAGATGATCGAGGACTTCACGAAGTTCATCCACGAGTGCGACGCCGACGTGATCACGGGCTACAATATCGACGGATTCGACATTCCCCAGATACTCCAGCGGGCCGAGGCGCTCAGAATGCCCGAGGTGTCTTGGGGCAGGTATCCAGGCAGGATGTCGCAGTACAACAACCGGTTCTGGTGGACCGAGGGAAGGATCATAGTAGACGCATGGTGGGCCATCAAGAAGATACTGAAGCCCAAGCAGGAAACCCTGAATTCCGTGTCCAAACTGCTCCTGGGTGAGGAGAAGCACGATGTGGATCCGAAGAAGATGGATGACGAATGGGCCCTGGACAAGGAGAAGGTCATGAACTACTGCGAGCAGGACTCGAACCTCGCCCTGAAGATCCTCGAGAAGGTAGCCATTCTCCAGAGGAGCATGGACCTGGCTACAGTCTCGATGCTCCCGCTGGACGATGTCGTTAACGGCACTACGTCGCAGCTCGTGGACTCGATCCTCATCAGGGACGCGGACAGGGAGCATGTTGCCGTGCCCATGACTATGCGGTCCTCCGAGGATGTGGAGACGATCGAGGGCGGATACGTCCTCGAGATGCAGCCCGGGCTCTACCATTGGGTTCTGACGCTGGATTTCAGGAGTATGTACCCGAGCATGATCATCTCGAAGAACATCTGCTTCACAACGCTCTCCCCGAACGGGACGATAGTCTCCCCGACTGGCGCGAAGTTCCTGGACAAGAGTGTCAGGGAGGGGCTGCTGCCTCGCATCCTTCGCCGCCTCATGGACGAGCGCGCGTCGACCAAGACGGCTATGAAAGATGCCCAGACCCCTGACGACAAGGATTACTACAACGGCCTTCAGGAGGCCATCAAGATACTGATGAACTCGTTCTACGGAGTCCTGGCTTCGTCATTCTACCGGTTCACTGATCCCAAGATTGGCGCAAGCATCACGTCTTTCGCCCGCGAAGCCACGAAGGACCTCATCAAGAAGCTCGAGTCGAAGGACCTGAAGGTCATCTACTCTGACACAGACTCTGTGTTCTTCCTGTCTCCGCACGCCAACCTGGAGGAGAGCGTCAAGCTGGGGCAGCGGATCGCGGAGGAGTTCTCCTCAGGGGACATCGTGCTCGAGTTCGAGAAGATAATGGAGCCGTTCTTCTCGCACGGGATGAAGAAGCGGTATGTCGGAAAGATGGTCTGGCCGAGGCAGGAACTCATCGTTCGTGGGTACGAGATGCGAAGGACTGATTCGTTCGACTTGCAGAGCGAGGTGCTGTCCAAGGTGTTCGAGAAAGTCCTGGATGGTGACAACGACGGGGCAATAACCCTCACGCGCGGCGTTATCGAAGACCTGATGAGTGGCAAAATCGACCCCTCAAGGCTCGTAATTTCGAGGTCGGTCAGGGAGGAGAGCCAGTACAAGTCCGGGGAGAACATGATCAATGTCCGGGTCTTTAAGGCGCTCAAGGGCATGGGTTATGAGGTCGTCCCCGGGATGAAGGTATCCTGGATTGTAACCGACAGCAGGGCGCACCCGCAGAAGTTCGAACCTTGGGTTCAGGGTCGTCCGTGGCCGAAGGAGATCAAGCCGGACTACAAGTACTACGCAACCAGGCTGGCTGCCACCATATCGAGGGTGACTGATTCCTTCGGGTGGGATGAGAAGAGGCTCGTGACGGGTGCCCAGCAGTCTTCTTTCTTGAACAGTGATTTCGGCGAGAAACCCGAGACGAAGAGGACCGTTGCTCAGCCGAAGAAGACCGACAAGAAGCTCAATCTGGACGATTTCATGTAGTGGTGGATCTCTCCTGTGAGTTCGTTCCTACCGAAATCCTCAATAGACGCTCAATTGCTTTTGCTTCCGTGAATATATCGCTCGTGCAGTTTGGCAGTGCTGACATTCCGTTCGGGAAGTCGCTAACTGACGAAGAGGAGTGGCACAGGACGACCGCGGATTGGACAAGGCTGTTGCGAATCGAACCCCTCGGCGTTTTCAAGGCAACGGTTGACGGAAAGGACGCCGGGGTGGCCGCTGTCACCAGCTACGGGAAGCTGGCGTGGGTCCATTCGGTTATCGTTGCAGGGAAATACCGAGGTCAGGGCGTCGGCAAGATCCTGGTGAAAGCGTGCATCGATTACTGTGATGGTCTTGGAGCGCAATGTCTGAAACTGGACGCCGTTCCGGCTGCGAAGAAGTTCTATGAGAGACTCGGATTCATCACAGAGTCTGAGTCTCTCAGATTCTCTCGTGCCGGGGAGAGGGGCTCTAGCCTGGTCCAGCGGATGAGATCAGAGGATCTTCAACGTGTGGAATCGTTCGACCAGGTCATGACGAAGATCAACAGGACTAGGGTCATCGGAGAGCTATACAAAGACAATCCTGAGTGGGCATTCCTGGCGAGGGATGTTCACGGAGTCAGAGGCTATCTCCTGGGTAGGCCAAGCGACACTCGGATCAACCTCGGCCCGTGTGTTTGCGTTCCCGGATCCGAGCGGTGGTTCGTGAAGCTGGTCAGGAGTGCGATGAGCACCGCTCCGGACAAGACCTTCAGGATATGCGTCTCCTCGACCAATCACAAGGCATTGGTCGCTCTCAAGGGCATGAGCTTCGTGGAATCTCAGCCCTCGACCCGGATGTTCATGGGGGAGAGATTCGTGGAGACCGAAGCGAATTACGCAATGATATCCCCAGAGAAGGGATGAACCCAGATGAGCGTCGGGCGTGAAGAATGGAGCCGTCCAACACGTTTATATAAGTCAACCCTTTTGGTGTGTCCCGCAGCGGCGAGATCCGCCTGGTCTCGCATGGGGATGTGCGCGCAAGCGTGAACCCGCAAACAGCTGGATGTGAACAAGATGGCAGAAGAGGCGAAACCAGCTCCCGTGAAGAAGGAGCGGAAGGCGAAGGCGATTGTTGAGGCACCTGTTGTGGCCCCGGCAGCACCGCAGCCTGTGACGAGTGCACCAGACGCCAAGAAGGGCGCTGGCGCGAGGAACATGTATCATTTTATGGGCGAGGCCTGGAAGGATCTCTCCGGCGACGCCATGAGGGACCTGAGGTGGCAGCGGCTCGTCGATTGGAGGAAGCAGGGAACTTTCGTCAGAGTCGACAAACCGCTCAGGCTTGACAGGGCTCGCGCTCTCGGGTACAAGGCGAAGCCTGGATTCGTGGTCGTCAGGGCGAAGGTCAGAAAGGGCGGCCTCCGAAAGCACAGGATCAGGAAAGGACGCAGGCCAAAGAGGAAAGGTATCCTGAAGATCACCATGAAGAAGAACATACAGAGGATCGCAGAGGAGAGGACCGCGAAACGGTACCCGAACCTCGAGGTCCTGGCTTCAATATGGGTCGGCGAGGACGGTCGGCACAAGTGGTTCGAGGTCATCATGATAGATGTGAACCACCCCGTGATCAAGGCCGATCCGAAGCTCAACTGGATATGCAGCTCGAAGCATACGAACAGGGCCAACAGAGGGCTCACGCCAGCGGGCAAGAAGGGCAGAGGACTGGTGCGGTCCAAGGGTCGCGGCGTGGAGAAGAACCGCCCGTCGCTGAGGGCGCACAACAGGCAGGGAACCTAGGCCCGTATCCTTGCCAACAGCCTCTCAATTTCCTTTTCCTTCATTCCGACCAAAGGGTAGAATACTGGCAAGTCACCCTTTGGTGCACCGTTTTTCTCGATTTCTATCAGTGTCCACGGAAGCGCTATTCCGATGCATTCGCTGTTGTTCGCAAGATCGAAGATGTTCTTGCCGGGTTCGATTGATTTCAGGTTGGGATACCACTTCTCGAGCACTTCGAGCAAAGATCTCTCCTTTCCTGCGGCGAGCACGCTGCATCCTCGCTTCATCATGAGCCATGTCGACGCGATCGCGAGTTCTGAATCCATGATGGACAGGAGCCTTCCCTGGGTCCCAAGTGGCATCCCTCCTGGCCCAGTGAGAACCGAGCTGAACAGGAATGAGTCTTTCTCACGGACCTCTACCGAGATTTCGATGTCGGGCGCATCCAGCTTGACCTTGACTCCCCTCTCCGCGTTGTCGTTGAGCACGGCCTCCCCCAGCTTCTCAGCCAGCGTCTGGCTTGTATATGGATGGTTTCCGCAGCGCCTCGACCTAATTGCGAACGAGGCCCCTGGGAACAGTATGGGTCTTGCGAACTGAATCGTTGCCTTCGTTAGCTCCTCGATATCGATACTCACCCTCTCGACGGGGCTGAACGAGACGACTCCGAAGGTTCGGGTGAGTATCTCGCACGATCTTCGCCAGTCGTCAGAGTCGACGAACAACCTTCCCCTGGTTTGAGATATCACGCATGGCACCTTCGCGAGCGCGTGCCGGCGGCGGATATCGTCCACGAGCGCGTTCTCGAACCGTCTACGGACTGATGGGCTCTTCAACCCAAGCTCGCCGTACCGTACGAGCAGCGTTGGCATCGATGTGCGATAGCGGTAGCTGAATTAAAGGTTTGATGTGCCCGCATCGGAAGTCGGGAGTGGTCGCGTGGTCACCGATAACAAGGTGCTGGGTCGAGAATCTCACAAATTGAATCGTTTGACAGAAAACCTAAGATACATCCTCAGCATTCGCTTTCATAGCGGACCCAAGAGGGGTATATTGAACACAAATCGAAAGACAAAGGTTTCTTTGAAAAAGGTGTGTGAACCTCCCGGACCGAAAGCAAAGGAATGGGTGAAGCGAGACAGTGCCGTTCTGTCGCCGTACAACAGGCCGTACTACTACCCCATGGTAGTAGAGAAGGGCCACGGCTGCATCGTCGAAGATGTCGACGGGAACGAGTACATCGACTTCAACAGCGGTCTTGGGGCAATGAATGTCGGCCACTGCCACCCAGAGGTGGTGAAGGCGATAGCCGATCAGTCGAAGCGCCTGCTGCACTACTCGTACACGGACTTCTACTACCGGTACGCGGTGGAGCTCGGTGAGAAGCTCCAGAAGATTACTCCTGGAAGCTTCCAGAAGAAGGTCTTCCTCAGCGGGAGCGGCGCGGAGAGCATCGAGGCGTTCGTCAAGGTGGCGAGATGGCACTCGAAGCGGCCCCTGTTCCTCGCGTTCACGGGGGCGTTCCACGGGAGGTCGATGGGTGCGTTGAGTTTCACGGCCAGTTCCATCGTCCAGAAGGCAAGATACTTCCCGACGATGCCCGGCGTGGAGCATGTGCCTTATGCGTACTGCTACAGGTGCCCGTACAAGCAGACCTTCCCAGAGTGCGACTACTGGTGCGTCGACTTCATCGAGGAATGGGTATTCAAGAAATTCATGCCTCCCAAGGAGACTGCTGCACTGCTCATCGAACCCATCCAGGGCGAGGGCGGGTACATCGTGCCTCCGAAGGACTACCACAGGCGGCTCAAGAAGCTCATGGACAAGCACGGGATCCTCTATGCAGTCGACGAGGTCCAGTCTGGCATGGGCAGGACTGGCAAGTGGTGCGCCATAGAGAACTTCGGCGTCATCCCGGACATCGTCTGTATGTCAAAGGCGCTGGGCGGAGGCATATCGCTGGGCGCAACGATTGGGCGCTCCGACATCTTCGACTGGGACCCGGGCTCCCACTGCACGACGCTCGGCGGCACGCCCGTCGCGTGTGAGGCGTCCCTAGCTACGATGAGGATCATCGAGAAGGAGAAGCTGAAGGAGAACGCCGTCAAGCAGGGAGAGTACATCCTCAGGCGCCTCAACGAATGGGTGAAGAAGTACGAGATCATCGGCGATGTCAGGGGCAAAGGCCTCATGATCGGCGTCGAGATCATCAAGGACAAGAAATCCAAAGCGAAGGATGGCGACGCCGCGCACGACATCATTCACCACGCCTGGAAGAAGGGCGTTGTGGCGATAGGCGCGGGAGAGAACTGCTTCAGGATCGCCCCGCCGCTTATGATCACCAGGGACTACGTGGATGCTGGCCTCGACGCTCTCGAGCAGTCTATTAAGGAGGTAATGAGGAAGTAACACGGCCATCCTCTGGATGGCTGGACAAACCCTTTCTCTTTCATATTATTCAGAAACTGGAGTGCGAGAATATGGTGAAATCCTACAATCTGAAGGGTCCGAAGATAGTGGTGGAGCCGCCAGGACCCAAGTCGAAGAAGGCGTTGGCTCGAAAAGAGAAGTTCGTCACGAACGGGATCAGAATCGGCCTGCCGGCCGAGCTTGAGATTGCCGAAGGGCCGTTCATGAAGGATGTCGATGGCAACGTATACCTCGACTTCACCGCCGGCATTGGCGTCCACAACTGCGGACACAGGCCTGCGGCCATGGTCAAGGCGTGCCAGGACCAGCTTGACAAGTTCATACACATCTGCTTCATGGTCTCGCCGTACGAGTCGTACATAAGGCTCGCGGAGGAGATGTCGAAACTCGCCCCCGGCAAGATGACCAAAAGCATATTCCTGAACAGCGGGTCCGAAGCGATCGAGAACGCCGTCAAGATTGCGAGGTCCTACACGAAGAAGAAGTGGATACTGTCTTACAAGAGCGCGTTCCACGGAAGGACTTTCCTGGACATCTCGCTAACAGGCAAGGAGAAGCCCTACAGGGAAGGTTTTGGGCCGCTGATGCCATACATACAGCACTTGGACTACGCCTACTGCTACAGGTGCCCCCTGTGCCTGGAGTATCCGTCCTGCAACCTTGCGTGCGCGGACACCATTCGAACCGTCATGGAGACACCGCCCCTGAAGGACGATGTCTGCTGCCTTGTGATGGAGCCCGTCGAGGGTGAGGGAGGATTCATCAACCCGCCGCCGGGCTACTGGGAGAAGATCAGGAAGATATGTGACGACAACAAGGTCATACTCATAGACGACGAGGTGCAGACAGGGTTCGGCCGCACCGGGAAGATGTTCGCGATAGAGCACTGGAAGTGCGTGCCCGACATGTTGATCACGGGCAAAGGCCTCTCGCTCGGGATGCCGCTCGGCGGCGTCACCGGCAAGGAGGAGATCATGGCCTCCCCGGGACCAGCGAGCTTGGGGGGCACGTTCGGTGGAAACCCCGTATGTTGCGCGGGCGCACTCGAGTCGATCAAGCTGACTAAGAAGGCTCTTCCGAACACCAAGATGATCCACCAGGTCGAGAAGAAGAGGCTCGAGGAGTGGAAGAAGAAGTACGAGTGGGTCGGAGATGTCCGAGGGATTGGCGCAATGATGGGCATGGAGTTCGTCAAGACGAAGAAGGGAAAGGAGCCCCTCCCAGAGTTCGCCAGGAACGTCCAGCTGAACTGTTTCAGGCACGGGCTCTACATCCTCACGGCCGGAACGTTCGGCAACGTCATCAGGCTGCACCCACCGCTAATCATCGGCAAGCAGCTGCTTGAGAAGGGCCTTGACATCCTCGAGGCAGCTATGGTCGAAGAGGCGAAGAAGGCCGGTCTCTGATATCACGACCGGCTGGAATCAAACCCCTTAACTTAGTATCTTTTCATCATCTCTTTCTTGCGAGATCCTCTTCCATCCATTTTTGCTGGACGATTGATGAGCAGAGGCACGCCATCAACTCGATCCACCTTATCGTGGCCCTCGGAGGCAGCCTCCTGTTCCTGGGGCTGGACAGTTCGAACCACCCGATGATCTCCTTGTTGTAGCCGTACATCCAGACATCTATGTAGTCTCCCTCGTGGAACTCGTCCGGCAGCTCCCTCTTCTCGGTCAGTTCGAACGGTCGGTTGAATAGGTGCTTCTCCTCGTCTGGCAGGCCCTCCACGGGGTTAAGGTCGGAGTACTTTCCGGTTTTTATGAAAGGGAACTTGTCGTAGCTTACCATGTCGTCGTATGTGTAGGCCATCTTCTTGAAATCTTCAATCATGCTAGGTCTGTACCCGAAGAGGACTTCGTACCTGTACAGCCCGTCCTTTCGGTCTTTGAGCCCGATCCCGATCTCGTCGAACTCGAACAGCCTGAAAATCGTCTTGGCCGTGATTTCTAAGATCGACTTGAGCGTGTTCCTCCTGTCGTTGGACGCCTCTATGATGCCGAAGATCCCTTCTATGATCTTCTCTTGCGGGTCTCGTGGGATTGGAGAGTACCCTTTCTCGATGAGCGTCTTGTATTGGATGTCAACCGGGTCGTTCTTGAGTGGACTCATTTGTCAGCACGTTCGCTCGTTTGAGAGTGTCAGCGGCTATTGGTCGTGGGCGTATTTTGAATTTGTTGTGCCAATCCTCCTGCCGATAATCTCACCGACATCTCGGGTGTATCCTTGAGCACCATTTACACATGGTAAGAGCCTCCGGGCAAAGTCTTGCATTGGCGCGCCGACCCTCATGCCTAAGACGATAGGCAGAACGACTATGTCAACTCGAGTCGTTGTACCCCTCGCGGAGGGTGAGATTCATGAAATCTACTGAGGACCTGATGAACGAGCACAGGATCATCGAGAGGATGCTCGATATCTTGGCGAAGGCCTGCGACCGGCTCGAAGGAGGAGATTTTGCGAGCAGTGAGGCATTCGCTCACGCCGCCGATTTCTTCAAGAATTTCGCGGATCTGTGCCATCATGGCAAAGAGGAAAAAAGCTGTTCCAGAAGATGGTCGCGAGGGGTATGTCCGCCGAGGTCGGGCCCATCGCCGTCATGCTGCACGAACACGAAGACGGCCGGGCTCATGTCAGGGCCATGGGCAAGTTGTCTGAGAAGAAGCTTGACGATTACGCAAGGGACGAGCTTATGCGGCACAGCCGGGAGTATGTTGACCTGCTGAGGCAGCACATCCAGAAGGAGGACAACATACTGTATCCGATCGCCGACAAGATATTGACGGAGGCCGACCAGAAGGAGTTGGAGCAAGGCTTCGATGAGATCGAGACGAAGATTATGGGCCCCGGCGTTCACGAGAGATACCACAAGATGATTGAGGCGTGGGAGGAGAAGTACGCTTGACCTCTCCCGCGATTGACTGCCCGGATGCGCGCCATTGAGGCATCTTTCGATTTCCTCATCCGAAATTAGCAAGTCATAAGGAACCCATTTCCCAGTCTCAGGAAGCCGCATCGGATTAGCGTTGCCAGACTCCCCCTCAGACCCTCGGAACATACCATCTCTTTTCGGCTCTAAGACCACAACATATATTACAGGGAATCACATTCGGGCGAATACAGCCCTGATTTGCTGATGTATCTGCAGATTTGGGCACAAAAAGCTGAATATCTTCCGAATGGAAAGAAAGAATGAAGCACGAATTGGGGGGCGCCAAGAAGAACTCTGCGATGTTCTTTGTGAACTATGCAGGCCCTCTTCTCCGGAATCTAGCCATGAAAATGCATTCTCATTTCGTGCAGATCCCTGGTCATCATGCCAGGTTATGCGAGAAGATAGCGCGGGAGCACAGATAGCATGGGACTCTTGTCTGAAGTAAAGAAAGACTACGGTAGGTTGAAGAATTACGTGAACGGGGAGTGGATCGACTCCAACTCTGACAAAGCGATAGACATTGAGAACCCCTCAACCGGGGAAATCATCGGGCAGGTGCCTATGTCCACAGCGGACGAGACGAAGGCGGCTATTGAGGCTGCCAACGAAGCCTGGTGGGCCTGGAGAGAGACTCCTCCGATCACAAGGGGACGGTTGTTCTTCAAGCTGAAGGAACATCTGGAGCAGAACTTTGAGAATATCGCCAGGATAATGACGCAGGAACAGGGCAAGACGATTGATGAGGCACGAGGGGAAACGAGGAGATCGATAGAGAATGTCGAGGTCGCCGCTGGCATACCGTCACTCATGATGGGTTACGGTCTCGAGGACGGTGGCGCCGAAGGTATCGACGAGGACGCAATCATATCTCCGCTCGGAGTCTTCGGAGCAATCTGCCCGTTCAACTTCCCGGCGATGATCCCGTATTGGTTCTGGCCTTACGCAGTCGCGAGCGGGAACACGTACATCGTGAAGCCATCAAGTCAGGTGCCGATCACCCAGAACTACATGACGAAGATGGTAGAGCAGGCTGGTTTCCCGCCGGGAGTGTTCAACATAGTGAACGGAAGTCATGAGGTCTCTGACACTCTGATGGAGCACCCGAAGGTCAAGGGCATATCGTTTGTCGGCTCATCTCCCGTGGCCAAGTACATCTACAAGCACTCTGCGGAGTACGGCAAGAGGGTCCAGGCCCAGGGTGGCGCGAAGAACTCGTTGGTCATCATGCCCGATGCGGTGCTAGATAGGACTGTATCGAACATGCTCGCATCGTACTACGGCTGCGCTGGCCAAAGATGCCTGGCAGGCGCGAACATGGTTGCCGTCGGCAACATAGCTGATACCCTTCTGAAGAAGTGGGTCGAGGGTTCCAAGAAGATCAAGATGGGCTATGGCTTGGACGAGAGCGTCAACATGGGGCCAGTAGTTTCGGCCAAGGCCAAGAAGAAGGTCATCGAATACATCGACTCCGCTGAGGCCGATGGAGCGAAGATTCTCCTGGACGGGAGGACGGCGAAAGTCCCGGGTTACGAGAAGGGACATTTTGTTGGTCCGACCGTGATTGACCAGGTGACTCCCGACATGAAGGTTGCCAAGGAAGAGATATTCGGACCTGTTGTAACCTACCTCAGGATGGACACCATGGACGAGGCAATCGACTTCATCCACTCGAGCCCGTTCGGGAACGCCGCGTCGGTATACACTTCGAGCGGAAAGACGGCGCGGGAGTTCAGGTACAAGTGTCAGTGCGGAAACATAGGAATAAACATCGGCATAGTCGCAGCGATGGCCTACTTCCCGTTCGCGGGGTACAAGGACTCGTTCTTCGGAGATCTCCACGGCCAGGGCCAAGACGCCATAAAGTTCTTCACGGACAGGAAGGTTGTCATCACTAGGTGGTTCTGATGGTGGAGTGCGACTTCCCGGAATGCACTACCTTTGGGTCGGTAATCAGGTTCGCGCTTGAGCTCGAGAAAGGAGCTTCAGGAGTGTACGAGGAACTTGCGAAAGAGCCTAAGGCCGCGGCCGCTGCGGAGACATTCAAGGCGCTCGCGGCCGCCCACAAGAAGCGCGGGGAGTTGCTCGAGTTCACGAGGCAGCAGAAGCTGAACGAGATGATCCTCGAACCCATTCAGGACATGAGACGCGAGAAGTATCTGATTGACACGAAGACGCCCATGGGCGCGGATGTCAAGACGGCCGCCAAGTTCGTCGCGAAGATTGAAGAGATCTCGTCGGTGTTCTACCTCGATTCCGCCAAGATCGCCAAGATGCTCATGGCAGAGGCTGCGAGGATCATGGATAAGCTCGGCAAGGAGAACCTTGCCAACAAGGCGAAGCTTGAGTCGCTCTAGTGCTTCTGGTACGACCTGGCAAACCCCTTCACGAATCTTCTATTTTCCGCGATATGCCAGAGAGCCCTCTCATATCGGCCTCGCGTAACAATCCGTCAATGAGCATCCGGAGGGATCCTCTGACGGATGGGTTGTGACTGACATAGACCCTAACTCCCCCGAGGTGGAGCTTCAAGGACGAGTTCGGAGAGATGTTCCTCACGATGATCTTCTCGACACCACGCCTGACCACAGATTCTGCGGGATCCGCACAGCCCCCCGTACACTTCCTCATCTGGGCCTCGTGCTCAATGGTCCCGTCAGCGCTTATCTCGTAGTAGTCCAAAATGTCGCCGTCCTCGAAGACGTTCGCCAGATTGCCGTCCAAGCCTCCCGGGAACACGCTGTTGACACAGACCTTCACGCGCTTTCGCTATGATAGGTTCCCACATTAGTCTTTCGCCGTCTAGGTCGAGCGCTCACTCTCTAGCGAAGAGGTCTGGATACAGTCTCCTGGAAGCGAGTATTCCTCCGACTATGAGGACGATGGGGATAACAAACACGAACAGGTCCATCGACTGGGTCGTTCCTGTCAGCATGCCTGATAGGAGCACGCCTCCCTGGTGGAACGGTGAGAACATCGCAACCGTGGGTGCGACGTCATAGTATATGTTGGTCCACGATTCTGTCTGGAACCACTCGTCGAACAGGAATGTCAGTCCCCGGAAGACCGTCAGCGTGGCGAGCAAGGATACATACATGAACGCGCGCGCGAGAGCGGTCGGCTTGATTACCATCCTTCTAGCAGCTGCGTAGATCATGCACGATCCGTATGCTGCGGACACGAGCATTGTGACTGTCATGATGTAGGATACCAGGCCTATCATGATTATGTCATTAGTGTCCTGCTTCAGAGGGGAGAGCGAGATCAGTATCAGGGGGAATATGAACAGCGGTCCGATGATCACTGGATAGAGGATCTTCGAGAACACCATGTTCGTGACGGATATCGGCGCGAAGAACAAGGTCTTCGCAGTTCCCTTCTGGATCTCGTGGGCGAACCCTTTCGAGAACAGCCCGCCGATGTAGATCACACATGCCAGCAACGAGGCGCCATACGCGAATGTGAGCACGTTGAACGGAAGGTCCTGCCCCAATGGCGTGCTCATCCAGCCCACTTCAGATGGCTCCTCCATGTTCGCAGTGAGCGACAATACCGAGGACTCGGCTGTGCCCACATTGCCTGCATTGTCTCTAACGGCTAGAGTTATCTCGTACATTCCGAACCCGGACGCGGTAAACGAAGCTTGAGGACCGGAGCGCGTGAACCTCGTGTTGTTTAGTCTGATGTACCATGTGTAGGCCAGATTCGGACCGTTGTCCGATGACCCAGATGCGTCGAGGTTGACGGTGTCGCCAATCCTGACCGACTTGGGCAGGTCACTCATCGTGGCGTTCGGCCACTGGTAGTCGCCAGTTGTCGGGTTCACCTGAATGCTCATGTCCATCTTGTTCGCGTTGCCTGAAGCATCGCGTACCAAGAGCGACACCTGTTGGTTGCCTGTTCTCTCGAACGTGTAGGTAGCCAAGGGCCCGTAGAGCGTCCTGGTAATCACATCCGAGAAGATCCATGTGCCGTTCACTACCTCAACGTCATCTGACGAGTTCGTGCCGTTGAAAGTCATCGTGGTTCCAAAGGTCACAGTCTGGCTTGGTGAGACTGATATGTCCGCATGCGGCGGGGTCGTGTCGGAAGTACTCGGAGTGACTGTAATCGTGATCTCGTCTTCGTCGAAGTTCCAGTCGGTGTCTACCATTGCGAGGCTCACACGATACGTTCCCACCTGCGCGAAGTTGTAGCTTTGAGTCGGCCCGAACAAGGCGATTTCTTGGGTGCGCAGGCTGTTGTCGTTGTTCTCGATCCTCCATTCGACATAGACTACGTCCGCGCGATGCGAAGAGCCAGCCGAGGATAGAGTCACAAGGGTTCCAGCGGCGACCGTCTGGTTGCTTCCAGCTCTGGCGACAAGCGATCCATCATTCCCCAGCTGAGGTCCGTCACCTCCATCGCCTCTTCCATCACCGAAACCTGACGTGACGAGCATGTACATCGAGAAACTGCCGATGTAGAATATCAAAGTCAAGAACACGAGAAGGATGATCGAGCTGATCAGGCCGTGCTTCGCGATTATCTTGACATCCTTCATCACGAGAGCGCCAGTGCGCTTCATCGCGGCCACCGATCCAGGCTTCCTCGTTTTGAGCGGTGGATAGCTCTTGGTCTGTTCTGCAATATCGCCGGGAGGAGGCGGGAGTTCCTCCTCTTGGGAAATGGGTGCGACTGGAACGGGTGGCACTTCGACGGGCTCTGGTACTGGCGCGGGTTCAAGTGGCGGAGGTTCGGGCGGGACTTCTTGCGAGACCTCCTGTTCTATCTCCTGAGGCTTTTCCTTCTTTTTTCTGCTCATTGCCCCTCACCCCTTACAGTCCTCTCGAAGACCTCTTCCATGGTGCCCGTGGTTCTCATCTCGAACATGTCAATGCCTTCCTGAAGCAGTATCTTCGGTATCTTCGGCGCATCCTGTCTCTTCAGAAGCGTGAGCGCAACCTCTCCTTCGATGATCTTGAGCATCTGCAGGTTCAGGTTGTTTCCAAGGACTTCTTTGGCCCTCTGCGGGTCGGAGACTCTGAGTGAGTAGGTCGGCGCCAGGTACTTGTCCTTGAGCTCATCCGCCGTTCCCACAGCTATCAGATTCCCGTGATGGATGAATGCGAAACGGTCGACGATGTATTCCGCCTCGATCAGGTTGTGCGACGTGAAGAAGATCGAGTTGCCACATTTCACGAACTGGCGGAAGTGTTCCCTCAACTTCCGTCTGTGGATGATATCGATCCCCTCGAACGGCTCGTCGAGGAAGAACAGGGGGCAGTCCGCCATCAGGACTCTTGCGAGAGAGACTCTTTGTCTCTCGCCTTGGGAGAGGAATGAGATCTTCCTGTCGAGGAACCCCCTCAGGTCCGCCAAGTCAGCCGCCTTGTTTACAGCGGCAAGCCTGTCCGGGCCGTTGGTGACGATCAGCTTGGAGAACCAGTTCAGATACTTCCTCGGGGTTAGTTCCTCGTAGAACCTGGATTCCTCCGACAGAATCGCGATGTTGTCCCTGACCCAGACGGGGTTCCTGACCACGTCGATGTCCAGCACCTTGGCCTCGCCGCCGGAGGGCCGTGTCAGACCGCAGAGCACCTTAATGCAAGTAGTCTTGCCAGCTCCGTTCGGCCCGAAGAACCCGAATATCTCGCCTCTGCCGACCTTGAGGCTCACATCATCCAGCGCTCTCACTGATCCATAATCCTTGGACAGTCCTTTGGCTTCGATCAACGAAACCACCAGCGAGAACTAGGAATCCGGGGGTTCTTATACCCCAGAGGGGCGGATATCAGTCTTGATAATCCCAAGTGGCGAGCATTCCTGGCCGGATACCTGTCTATCGCTTCTTCTTGACCGGCATCATGACCTTGGCGTAGAGGATGGTCACTCCGCCCTTGACCTCTGGCTTCTTGGAGTAGATCTCCATCGGAGGGCCAGAACTCTCGTAGTCGTTCTCTTTCATCCACTCGGTCAGCTTGCCGTAAGTGTTCTTGTACTCGCTCCCTGGTCCCTTGTGCGATATAGTCGCCACCTTCATTGCGGGCAACTTCTTGATCTTGATCTCCCCATGTCCTTGGACCTCGCCGTGGATCGGGATTGCAATCTCGCTTCCAAGCTCCTCAGGAGGAGTGCCTTCGGGGTTGGTCGGATAGGTCGCCATGGGATAGAATCCGGGCATCACTTTCTTCTCTTTGGCGAACCCGTAGAGCTTCTCCATGTAGTCGCCCCATGGAACCTTGTCATAGGGGCCCTTGTGCTCGATATATGCAAGTGTCGTAGCCTTTCTCGACTCTAGCTTCACGCTCGCCATGTTTCCACGCGTGCGCGTAAGCGACTTCTAGCGTATTTCAAGCCTTCGAGGAAGGGCTGGCGAAAGTGCCTGCGTTTCAGCCAGTCAGATCTTGATTCCGAGCCTGTCGAGGGTTTCCTTTGACGGCACTCCCTCCGCGTTCCAGCCCCAGATTCTGTAGTACTCTTGCAGTTCATTATCGAAGTCGGCCTTGTTCACCACTGCTCCCTTCGAGGGGCCGTCGTGGATGGGTGTTGTGAACAACCTCTCAGGCAAGGTATCGTCCTTCTTCGAAAGGCCTTCGCGCAAGTTGAAAAGCCTCTCCATGGTCCACGACCTCGCCCCGACGAGCTTCAGCTCCTCCACAGTGTATCCGCGTCCAGTGGCGGCGTTGGTGAGCGTGACCATGTTGTCCCAGTTGTTTGCGAACGCGTTCCTCCCGCCGAACTTGCAGAGGACCATGCAGTCCATGACAGTGAATAGTTCCTGAAGGTCCTTGAGCGGCTGCGCCTTCCCCTTGACCGTGAACCTGTCCAGGACGCCCTGGAACAGCTCAGGGACATACATAGTTGCTCTGAGGTGGCATGCGCCTCGAGGCGAAGTCGCGAACGCGAGAGACATCCCCTGAATGCCTCTCGGGTCATAGCCAGGAAACTCCATACCTTTCACATTCATAGCGTACTTCTGAGCCTCTGGTCCGTACTTCGCGGCCAGCCTTCTCGAGCCCTCGCCTATGATCTGTCCGAAGCCCTCTCTCTTCCCCGCCATCTCCACGAGCTCTATCATCGCCGCGTGGTTGCCCCAGGTCAGCTTGAGTCCACCGGTGTCCTTCTCGGTTATGATTCCTTTCTCGAACAGTTCGAAAGCGCACGCTATTGTGTCAGCGCATGAGATGGTGTCGATTCCGTACTTGTTGCATAGGTCGTTCGCCATGATGATCGAGTCGAGGTTGGCGTTATCCAAATTCGATCCGAACATGGCAATGGTCTCGTACTCCGGTCCCTCGGTCTCGACCTTGTAGTCCTTCTCCGCCTTTGTCTCATTCCCGCAGTGAAGTGGGCACCTGGCGCAGGCAGTGTCCTTTGTCTTGTGCTCGTTGACAAGGGCGTCTCCCCCGATCTTCTCGTACTCCGGGAAGTAGCCTGTCTGGAAGTTGCGTGTGGGGATGGTTCCTGCCTTGCCAGTGATGCCGACGACCATGGATGTTCCATACTTCGAGAACGCCTGCGATTTCTCCTTGACCGTGGCGGTGGCGGTCTTGAACGTCTCCTTGAGCTTCTCAGGATCCGCTTGTGGCACGTCCTTCGTTCCGTGCACGACTATGGCCTTGAGATTCTTGGATCCCATGACTGCCCCGACTCCTCCTCTGCCCGCAGCCCTGTGCAGATCGTTCATGATGGCCGCATACCTGACGAGTCTCTCTCCCCCTGGACCAATGACCGTTGCCTTGGCCTTCGCGTGCCTGTCCTCCAGGACTCTCGTGGTTTCGAACACATCCTTTCCCCAGAGGTCTGAGGCGTCTCTGAGTTCGGGACCGCTGTCAGTTAGTAGTAGGTAGACGGGCTTCGCCGCCTTTCCTTTGAAGACAATTCCATCGTAGCCAGTCTTGCGCAGCATCGGCCCCCAGTGACCACCGGAATGCGCCGAGAGAATTCCGCCGGTCAACGGCGACTTGGTTGTTACGTTGTAGAACGCGGTGAATGAACCGAAGGTGCCGGTGTACGGGCCGCTCATGATGATTAGTCTGTTCTCTGGGTCGAACGCGTCGATCTTCGGCTTGTTCTCTTGATAGAGCATCTTGGCAGCGAGGCCTCTTCCGCCCAGGTACTTTGCCAGGTCCTCTTCTGATATCTCCTGGTCTGCGAACTTACCCGATGTCAGGTCGACTCTGAGCACTCTCACGAAATCAAGCTCCCAGCAGTGCTATCCGAACGAATTGCTACAGCATATAAAAGGATTTGGGGAGATTCAGTTTTCCCACCTAGTTGTTCGCACGACATTCGTCAGAATGGGCATTTGTTCGAACGTTTGTACAATCACACACATTTAATACGCAGTATTTGTTCACAAAATCATGGATTTCGGCGGCCTTGGAATGGAATCAATCGCCATAGTCGCCATTCTATTCGCGGTCGTTGCGTTCTTCTACTCGAACCTGGGCCTGGGAGGCGGCCAGCTGTACGTTCCGATCATGGTCTTCTTCTTCGGCAGTCTCCTGGATATGAAGGGGATCGTCCCGCTATCCCTCGCCTGTGCGTTCGTGACCATGGCGAGCGCTACGGCAACCCACAACAAGAAGGAGCTCGTCGATTTCAGGCTGGGAATCCAGCTGGCAATCGCGGGAATTATTGGAGTGATTGGCGGTGTGGTCTTCACCCTGAGCGCTGCCGAGAACGTCGTGAAGGGCGCGTTTGCCACGATGCTCGTCATTGTTGCGACGAAGATGATGTACGACATCTACAAGGGGAAGAAGGACAACTCCGCTTCTCCGACAAGATACAGCTCCAGGCTCTTGATCGGCGGGATGGGCGTGAGCATACTCACGGGGTTCCTCATCGGGAGCTTCGGGATCGGCGGAGGGGTGGTCAGCGTTCCTCTGATAGTGTATGTCTTCAAGATGGAGCCCAGAAGGGCGATAGGCACATCCGCACTGATGGGTGCGATACTCACCCCCGTCGCATTTATCGCGTACGCCCTCAACTCCGAACAGGGCGTCATCATCCACTACGATCTCGCTCTTGTCCTTGCTCCTATCGTGTTAGTGTTCGCCCTGATAGGCTCTACGTGGGGACTTGAGAAGCTGAGGACGAAGACCGTCAAGACGATCTTCACATGCGGCGTGTACCTCGCGGCGACCGGGATGATATACAGCCTGTTGTTCCAGTAGTTGTCGGCTCGGAAACTTCTATGTATCGGTACGCTCTGACAGTTGCTGGTCTGAGGAGCTGGGAATGTTGAGGCTCTGTTTGATTGGGGATTCCAGCAGCATTCATGTAGTGCGCTGGGCGCAGCATTTCTCCAAGGGCGCGGATGTGCTCGTTGTGAGCACTAGGGATGCGCCTATCCCGGGTGTTAGAGTGGAGCCGCTATTCGCGTCAGGTTCGAAGCTCCGCAAACTGCTTCGGATTCCGAGACTCAGACGACTCGTCAAGGAGTTCGACGCCGACATAGTACATGGTCACTACCTTACCGTCGGTGGCCTCTATGCTGTTCTGAGTGGGGGAAAGAGGATCGTCGGGAGCGCCTGGGGGTCGGACATATACGACGACCCAGTCAAGTCGCTGGGAAGTAGAATCCTGCTCAGATTCGTCATGCGGAGGTGCAGCCTGATTTTCGCCGGGAGCAGGGACGCAGAAGAGACCGTGCGCAAATACTCTTACGACGGCAAGGTAGCCATCGTGAGGTTCGGCGTCGACGCCAATGCGTTCAAACCATCCGGAGAAAAGACTGCGGACGAGTTTTCGATACTCCATTTAAGGCACTGCAGCAGGATATACAATCCATTGGTCATCCTTGAAGGGTTCAGGTTGGCACTGCCAGACATTGGGAACGCTTATCTGTACATGCTGGAATCGGGCAATCAGATCGGGCAGATTCATTCTATTGTCGAATCCGACGCGAACCTACGCCGCCACGTGAGATTCATAGAGTGGAGCTCCTTCGATGATGTACCGGGTCGCTACAGAAGCGTCGATGTAGCTATCTCCGTCCCGGACAGCGACAGCGTGGCTGCGAGCGTCATGGAATCCATGGCGAGCGAACTTGTCGTCATTACTTCCGATATCCCAAACATGAGAGAGCTCATCGAAGACGGGAAGACAGGGTATTTGATAAGCATCAATGCTTCGGATCTGGCCGACAGACTCAGAATGGCATACTCAGACAGGGCAAGGTCTAGAAGAATTGGGCAGCTCGCTCGTCAGAGGATCCTCGACCCGAAGCTTAATGCCACTTGGGAATCGAACATGCGAGCCGCCGAGGACGCCTATGTTCAGGTTATGGCGACCAAACCGAGGAGATAGCAGAAGATGGCTGACAGAATCGTGGAGCTGCTGAAGTCGAACCAAGAGCTTTTCGACCTGTATGCGAGGAAGGAAGAGTACGGATCATCAAGTCTCGATCAGTACGGCAGATTCCTTGCGAAGAACTCACGGCACGGGTCTGTGCGCGAGCCCCGAGTCTCCAGATTCCTTCTCGAGAATGGCTTCGCTCCGCAGTACCCTGAAGGCCGCAAGTTCGCCGTGTGCCTCACTCACGACACTGACTTACTGAAGCCTGAATCGTTCGCATGGCTGAGACTGCCAAAGGTTTCGAGGAGGCTTCTCAGCAAAGTGAGCAAGAAATTCGAAACCGCCTGGAATTACGGTCGCATACTCGAAGTCGAGGAACGCTACGATGCGAAATCGACATTCTTCTTCATGGCGCTTCAACGAGGAGACCAGGATTTCAATTACTCGATTGATGAGCTGCAATCCGAAATCGGTATGATCTCGGATAGGGGATGGGAGATCGGACTTCACGGCGGACACTCAGCATATGTAGATCTAGTTCAGCTTAGCAGGGAGAAGTCGCGGATAGAGAAGGTGTTGGGCTTGAATGTCGTGGGGTACCGGAACCACTACCTGAAGATGAAGATACCTCTGACATGGCGGATACTGCGGGATGCGGGCTTCAGATACGACTCGACGCTCGGCTATTCCGAGACTGTAGGATTCAGAAACGGGATGGCCCATCCCTTCAAGCCGTTCGACCTGGAGTCAGGTGAGACCGTCGACATACTCGAGATTCCCCTGTCAGTCATGGACGGCACATTGTATGAGTACTTGGGCCTGGACCAGCCCACTGCTTGGACAACCTCAAAGGAAATCATTGACCAGGTGGAGAACAGTAGGGGAGTCCTCACAGTCCTCTGGCACAACACATACATGTCCGGGCCGAAGCTCGAGCTTTATGAGAGAATACTCGGATACTGTAAGGACAAGGGGGCATGGATGACATCCGGCAGAGAGGTCTGGAAATGGTGGTCGTCCCATGACTTCCTATCGCAGAGGTGAGCGGAATCAGAGTCCTCGTCACCAACGCAGATTACGCCAACGCCCTTGCAGCGGTCAGAAGCCTGGGTAAGCATGGCGTGGAGGTGGTTTGCGGGTCAACATCGAAGCATGCTCAGTCGTTCTACTCTAGGTACTGTGCCAGCAGATTCATCTACCCTTCTCCACAGAATGAAACCGCGTTCGTCAAGTCCGTAGCAGACAGGGCAATCAGCGACAGGATCGATGTCGTGCTCCCGATTGGATACGACGCCAACACGGTTCTGTCAAAGCATCTTGGCGAATTCGATGGAGTCACAGAAGTGCCAGTAGTTACTTGGGATTCGATGAAAGTCGCCTCTGACAAAGCAGCGACCATGGAGTTCGCAAAGAACCTCGGAATAGGCATCCCGAGGACATACTCCACCATCGACGATGTCGACTCATTTCCCGTGGTGGTGAAGGGTGCTGGGGGAGCTGGCAGACTGAGATACGTGAACTCCCGGCAGGAGCTTGCGGAGATGCATCCGTCGGAATCAGTAATGCAGGAGTATGTCCCTGGGGTTGGCTACGGATATTTCGCCCTATTCAACAAGGGTGAGCTGAAGGCTTCCTTCATGCACCGCAGGATCAGAGAGTACCCGGTTACGGGTGGCGCGAGTTCAGCTGCTGAGAGTGTCCACGATCCAGAACTCGAGCGTGCTGGATCAAAGCTCCTGAAGTCATTGAATTGGCATGGGGTGGCCATGGCCGAGTTCAAGAAAGACACCAGAGATGGCAAGTTCAAGTTGATGGAGATCAACCCGAAGTTCTGGGGTTCCCTGGACCTCTCCATCGTTTCTGGAATCGACTTCCCCTACCTGGATGTGAAGATGGCTATGGACGGTGATGTCGAGCCAGTCGTGAAATACCGAACAGGCGAGCGATTCACGTGGCCTTTCCCGAATGACGTTATGCATGTACTTGCGAGGCCGAGCTCCGCTCCCGCTTTCCTTCACGATGTCAGAGACAGAAACGTCCATACGAACATATGGCTGGACGATGTATTTCCGAACGTGTTCCAACTAGTGATCACGATTGGCACCGTTGTAGTTCACCTGAAGCGAGGGGACCTCAAGCATCCGCACGGTATTGCGAGGGTGATGTCATGATTGTCGATCTCCATGTGCACTCGAGGTATTCGCCCGACTCGCTCACCAGCCCAATGGACATCATCAAATGCGCCAAGAAGAACGGTCTGGACGCCGTGGCCATAACCGATCATGGTTCAATCGAGGGCGCACTTCATGCTTCGAAGGCGAACACGAACAAGGACTTTCTGATTGTTGTTGGCGAGGAGATTGCTACGGAACGAGGTGATATAATAGGACTTTTCCTATCGCACGAGATTAGATCCACCCAAAGTGAAGCCGTCATCCAGGAAATCCGTGACCAGGATGGCATAGTCGTGCTCCCTCATCCCTTCCGCGGTCGTCATGAGGTTGAAGATCTTTCGAGGGCAGTAGATGCTATCGAGGTTTTCAACTCTCGGGAGAGAAAGAACAGAAATGCGAAGTCTCTTGACCTCGCAAGGCGGCTGGGTAGACCTATGGTTGGAGGGAGCGACGCACATTTCTGTTTGGAGATAGGCCTTTGCACGGTGGAGTCTGAGACTGAGGATCTTCGGAATGACATAATCAAGGGGCGCATACGCCTTCACTCGGAACTGCCCTCCTGGGTCCTTCTGGAACCACTGAGCCACATTATTGGATTGTTCAGGCTGAAGCGGTACAAGGATATGCCATCAAGGCTGGGCTGGGATCTCGCCGGATCTGTGCGCAAGCGATGAGCAATGCGGTCTGCGCTTAGGCCATTATCAGATTCCGCAAGGAGCGCAATGGGTCGTGGTTTTCGAGCATGTGATGGGTGACCACTAGCCGCGTCTTGGTGTGCACGAACAATGATACTGCGACAGACGGAATGTCTCCCCCTCTTTTCCAATGGAGGCCCATCAAAAGTGTTAATATTACGTTCTGCGTTACGGTCTTTTGCTTCTTTCCGGAGGGAATTGGGCGACGGGGGGTCGAACAGGATGGACAATCATTCTGAGCGAAACATTTGGAGCTGGAATTCGAAGAAGACTTTTGCGTGGATTGGAACCATCATCATGGTCATGATGGTCTTCCAAGTCGCTGTTCATGGCGGAGACGCAAAACCGGTGCTTGAAGGATTCACGGATGCCGCAACTGTAGGAGACGATCAACTGGTTTCCGAAGTGGATTCTTCATCGGCGAATTTGAACGAACCTGAAGCGATCGTCGGAACATCTGACGATGTTCCAGCAGGTACGGTTGAGAGCTACTCAGACGGATCACTTGGGACTGTTGCGAGTCTGGGGCCGGCAACCGCTCGTGCTCGGGTCTCACTCGAATCGGACAAGATCGTATACACATTACCAACCGGCAGTTACGTTGTTGACAGAGCGAACCCTGAACTGATTTCGGTTCTTGACATAGACGGAACAATCATGGTTCAGGAGTCATACTTCATTGTCAAATCACATTCACAATCCACAATCCCTGCCAATGGGCGTGTCATTGAGTCTTCGTCGTCGCGACTGGTCGTCCAGTACGACCTTGTGTCCGGTAAGGCTCCAGAATTGTCACTTGCCACAATGGAACTAACCACGGACTTCGGCAATGTCTATTCTCCCAAGATGACTGCGAAAATCTTGCAGGTTTCCCCAGATCTGTCAAACTGGAATGTCGCGTGGATCATTGTTCCCGGCGCTGGAGCGCGTGTCCTGCACGACGAGGCAAACGACGCGAGTTCCTCCCTCGACCTTTATGTCGATTCCGTTCTGCCCGCCTCCGAGCTGTTGGTCAAGATGAAGGTGCCATCCTCCAACGGGAAAGGCTTGTCGAAGGATATGGTTGTCAGCTGGAAGGATGCGAAGGAAGGTTCCTCGACTGTCACCAGATTGAAGACGCACTCGGGAGCGAACGCAGCCGCAATAGAGATCAATTTCGAGACGGGTCGGATGGAAATCGATCCCACAATCATCACGCCGTCCACGAGCAGCTCGGAACCGACTGCAATCACATCCCAGAGGAAGACTTTCTTCTATGCTGGTTACTACTGGGCGTTCTACAACAGGGGCGACCTCATCGTTTATCAGCACAGTGCGGATGGAGTCACATGGAGCGGTGAGACTGCACTGCCTGAGGGTACACCTGTTCTTGCCGGAACAGGGCTCGATGTGGTTCAGAGAGACGGTAAGGTCCTCATCACATGGGTCGAAGATCATGCCACCCAGGACAAGGTGTGGGCAAAGATCGGGACTATCTACAAAAATGGCATTCAATGGCAGTTGAAGGTCATGCCCACTGGCTGGTACAGTCCATTCCCGTCGGCGCCAGCTGCGGCCATTGGCTATGATGGAGCCTATTATGTTGCCTTCCAGGATCATGCGTACATTCAGGGCGGAACGTGGTACTGCGGCATCTATCGGTCGACCGACGGCACGACCTGGAGAAGCACTGGCGACATCACTTGGGCGTCGTCTCAGTACAACTGGTTCGCGTTGATGCCGCTTGCGAATGGCCGTCTTGCGGCACTCTGGACTTGGTACACGGGCAACGCGGCATCTGATTGCATGGTAAAAGTCCAGTATTATTCAGGGGGGACTTGGGGAGGTTGGTCCGGCTGGTTGGCCGCCGCTCCCGACTCAGCCGGCGGAATCACCACGGGCATGAAGGGCCAGGCTTTCTCTGCGATTGCCGAACCGGATGGGACAATTCACCTCGCATACGTTGGTGCGGACGGTTGTATTAGGTATTCATGCTTCAGCGGAGGTTATTGGACAGGGGCAGTGGTGGACAGCAATCTGTATGTTACGCCGCTCTCGCCGTCCATCTCTCTAGACGTGAACGGGAAATTGCACATATTCCATTGGTCCTACTACAACTACAGGTGGAAAGTCTTCCACTCTGAGAAGTCCGCTTCTGAGACGGTGACGACGTGGTCAACGCCGGAGATCGTCTTCTATGGATCTACCGGTTACACAATGAAGTATGTATCCTGCTTCGCAGATCCTGTCGAATCCAATGCAGTGATATGGTCTGAAGGCAGCACGAACCAAGTCATGTTCGGGACATTGCCGATTCCTTTTGGGACTTCAGGTGCTGGGAAGAACGCATGGGATAGGGAAGGGTTGTCGCCTTACGGCACTTACTTCTCCTCATTCGGCCAGGCGGTTTCTCCAGGCACTGGACTGCTGACGATTCAACAGACAGACGTGTCAGTGCCCGCCAGGGGAGGAATGGATCTCGGGATTTCAAGGATTTACATGGAGCCGAGGTACTTCGAAAAGGAAGATGGCATGCCATACATGCCGAACAAGTTCCCATATTGCGATCTTGGACCCGGTTGGAGTTTGGACCTGCCTTGGATGGACAGCAACTACATCAATCTACCTGGTGGTCAACGGTTCGTGATCCAGTGGGGCAACACTGGCGATCCAAAGGTGTTCGAGAACCACGACGGTGTTCATTTCGAGCTGAGGAAGTTCGATACCAACCCTGTGTTCTACCAGGTGACCACATCGTCCGGTGGACTGATCAGATTCTCCAGCAACATGAAGCTCTGGCAAATCTGCTCCGACACAAAGGGCTACGACCCGAACATCCCCTTGACACCGTCGACGAACTACATACAGTTCAACTACCACGCGACCACGGGCGACCTTCAGACGATTACTGAGAGCAATGGCGTGCTCGCTAGAACGATAACGTTCACCTACAACGGCGGGTACGCCGGTGCTGAGTTAGTCAGGATAACTCGCCCAGATGGTTATATGGTCAATTTCACGTACCAGAACTACAACAACTGGCCATTGCTCAAGACGGTTACTGACGAGAAAGGCCGTGTGACGACATATAACTACGACATGCCTGTCTACTATGACTATCGGCTGACCTCGGTGACGTTCCCGAGCGGTTCGAAGATCGTTTACACATATGTGGCAGACAACACGCCAGGGACAGATGTGCGGAGCTATCTGGTCACCTCCCAGGCAACAAGAAAAGTCTCAGACAACTCGTTGATCCGACAGACGAACTTTGACTACAAGGTTGTGGGAGGCAAGATCAGATTCGCCAATGTTACCGATTTGAATGAGGCTGGTGTCGCTCAGGGCAGAACTGAGTACATATTCCAGTCGGACCTGAAGTATACCAGTGAGACTCAGAAGAGCGCTGCGGGTGTCCAGATGTCGCGAACGGAGACATGGTATGACGCGGCTGGACAGCCTGCACGGGTGGATACTTACAAGGGTTCCTCCGGGACCGTATCGTACACTACGTACACAGGATATGACGACTGGGGAAACGTGATCTACACTCGTGATGCCATGGGCCATGAGGAGTACTCATCGTACGCGAACACCAAGACAGAGAACTCGTTCCAAGGCGGGAACCTTCTCACCAGGACAACGTCCGGGAAGATATTCTATGACGCCTTCGATGACTGGGATTTCTCCGACTGGTCATATTACAAGTCTGGAGGGTCATCCATTGCATTGGATGCTACTACAGATCCTCCTAGTGCTCCAGCGCTGTCGCTTCATAGGGGAGATTCATCATCCGTCTGCGTCGCATACCACGCCATCCCGGCTCAATCAGGAGATTTCGTTGTGCAAATGTCGTGGTGGACAAGCTCAATGGAAAGGTGCTACATCACGGGCAAATCCGGTGCGTCGTCACGACTCAACTTCTCAGCATATAACACGGGCTTCTGGTATTGGTCTGGGTCAGCCTGGGTACCTGTCGGCGGTACGTACTCCTACCGCACCTGGTACGAACTGGGATTCATTGTGCACTACTCCACCAGCACGTACGACATCTATGTCGACGGCGTATCCGTGAAGACAGGCGCACCATTGATAGGCTCTGGTGCCGTAGATTCCATTAGAATCCAAGAGGGAGATAGTAGCAACGGTCAGGCAACCACGATCATCGACGACATAAGAGTGTACAAGAGTCTCTCTGTGACTGTCAACTCGATGTCTGGTTGTGTGGCAGAGCTCTATGATGCAAAGGGAAAGATACTGGATAGGAGCAAGACAGGCGTCCTGAGCGTTACTGGTATGCCGAAGAACTTCCCGCCGGGGTACATCAAGGTCTTCAAGATAGGAGACTACTCATTCCAGACCCCGATGATGGACATCTGGGGCGGAGATGTATACAGCTTGAGCCAGGGGATGTCATCATCCAATGTGGCAAAGACCACCCAAGGGTTCCTAAGGAATATTGGCATCTTATCTGATGAATCTCCCTTCCCGGGCACGCCCATTGGGATTACTCCTCATTGGACCAATGACCCCGACTATGCTGTTAATCTACAGTGGTATCATGAGTTGCCGTTCAATCCGGACGATAACTACAATGGCTTTGAAACCACAAGCTCATTGGATTACACTGACTGGACTGATGCCCTCACGCAGTACGTTTGGCTCACCAAAGGGAAGGTGCCTTCGGAGATCATGCTTCAGTTCAAGATTGACTCGTCCTGGTACCGCGCGTACTGGGGCGGAGGCGCCAATGGTGAGGACTTGATCACCACCGGCACATACACGCCCACACTGAAGTTCAGAGCCGGCGATGTCCCACAGACAACAGAACAGTGGCTGCAGTTGTCCGTCCAGATGGCGGACTTCCGGTTCACGTCTGGAGGTCACAACCAATACGGAGTCATATACGGTCAGTACGGAGGGACAGTCCGATTTGATTTCACGTCTGTCCAGTACCGTGGCTTCAATGTCGGGGGCCTAACCTCAGGCTATCAGGTCAAGCTGTCGTTGGATTCAGCGCCTGGCTGGTCGATTTCGAAAGGGGCGTCCGCCAATCCAAATTGGTTGACAGCCGAACTCACGTCGGCCAAGACGTACTCCGCGCCTCAGTCGTTCATGATGTCATTCGCTGGTGCTTCCTATGATGGGACTGACACGGGATCATCGGAAGCTTCGAAGGCGTACTACACCATCCCAGTGAGCGCCATCTCTGTGAAGATGTATGTCGAATCATATTCTCATAATGGTGGCTCATGGGACACAATGGATGCCGGCATAAGGATGCGATTGTACAACATCGCTGGAACGAACTATGCCACCTATACGTATTGGTTGGCATGCTGGTACCTGGGAACCGACACCAAGACTCCGCCCGATGGGAACACAATAAGAGTATATGGGAAACCAACGCTTGGGTCATGGCTCACTGTGAGCCGGAGCCCCACCACGGACTGGCCATCGATTGACTGGGCGAGTTGCTCCAAGGTCGAAGTAAAACTTTATGACTATGTATCGGGAGCCGCAGGTGACACCTTCAAAGTGTACTTCGATGACCTATCAATTTCAGCGTCTTCGACCGTCTCGACCTTGGACGGCTTCGACGGCAATGTGGACATTTCGTTGACCGCCGGCTCATCCGTGGTTACAATGATGCCGTGGCTCGCTGGCGTCCGGGCATATCCCCCCACGGGCCACTTCGAGATCTGGAACGCAGGGAGTCTGTTGTACCGCGGCCCATCAACAACCGAGATCTACAACTGGGATGCGTACACATACTCCGCCTCGAAGTTCTATCCGAACATCATAAAGAGCGGAATACACAACGCCCTGGTGGGTACACTGACATATCAGGACTACGGCAAGACGGTTCCGCAGGAGACCTACTACAAGTATGATTCAGACGGATACCCTGTGGAGACCAAATCAAACCTGGGGACTGGATGGGTTACCAGTCAGTCATCATATGACGCGTATGGCAATCTCATACAGAGTGTTGACGGGACTGGCAGGGTCAAGTATGGTGAGTACTCTTCAGCAGACGGCTACACATATCCAACCGCAAGCGGGCTAAGGGGATATGTTGGAGACCCGAACTCGTATGAGCGAGTGACATACGTTTACGAGACCAAGACGGGCAAGGTGAAGACGAGCACAGACGCGCTCACAAGAGTTACGAGCTATGGCTACGACTCATTGGGACGAATGATCAAGACAACATATCCTGACAATGCATACACGCTGTTCGTGATAAACGACGCAGCGAACACGGTTGATACGAAGGACTACACCTCTGCAGGTGTCCTCGTTCAGATGACGAGGTCCTCCTTCGATACGATAGGCAGACTGGTCAAGACCGAGCGATATGGGACGGGATCGACCCCGTACTCGTCGACGTCCACGGTGTACAACTGGCAAGACAAGCCGTTGTCGTCAACAGATGCTCTGGGACACACACAGTCAAATACCTTCGACTTCCTGGGGCGCGTCACTAGGACAACGTACGCAGACAACAACTACACGGTGTTTGTCTATGATGATCTGAACAACTGGATCACCACGGATTCATACAACGTCTCCTCGGGTGCGTTGACTCACAGGAATGTGAAGATATCGGACGACTTGGGTAGGCTGAACACAACGAGAGAGTACACCAGCTCCACGACGTACAATTCGACGCTCATGACCTACGACGCCGTCGGTAATCTCCTGACTGTGAGAGCAGCAAGGGCGATCACTCCACCGCAGGTTATCCGGATGGTCTACGATTCCCTTGACAGGCTCAACATGACGACATATCCTGACTACCGCTACGAGTCCGCATGGTACGACAGTGCCGGACGCGTCCTGGGCGTGAAAGACCGCGAGCAGAACGTCACCCGAACATACTACGATGCTCCGGGCAGGGTGAACAGCGTTGTGTCTCTGGCAGACACTGTTTCCCGAGTCTATGATGCGGCAGGCCAGGTGTATTCGAAGACCAGCACCCTCGGCAGCATCACCTACGGCTACAACAAGCTTGGTCTGATCAACTCAATAACTGAGACTATAGGGTCGAGCAGCTACTCCTTCACCTTCGGTTATGACTCAATGGGCAATCAGCTGTGGGTGAAGTACCCAGATGCGACAAACATCACGTACACATACGACGCCTACAACCGCGCAAGGACAGTCGTTAAGGGTTCTACCACCTTGTTGACACTCTACTACAACAAGAACGACGCAGTCACCAGCGAGCTAGACGTAGACGGCTGGAACACGACCTACACTTACAACAGCCGAGACTGGATCGATTCCGTCGTGGTGAAAAAGGGCAGTACTACGAGAATGTCACTGGCTTACAAGTACGACGATGTTGGGAACGTGGTGAAGATTACCGATAGCGTCGCGGGGAAGTCGGAATCGTATCGATATGACTGGCTCGACAGGATGGTCTACGCGAGGGGTCCATGGGCAAGCCGTGACAAGGATCTGGTGATAACCTTCACCTATGACGCAGTTGGCAACAGGCTGACGAAAGTCGAGGGCACCACGACCACGACCTACAACTACGGCCGGAACAACGAGCTCACGAGCGATGGCACATGGACTTATGTGTATGACGGTAACGGCAACGAGGCTTGGGCGATCAAAGCGAATGCACAGATGTGGAACTACCTGTTCAACAACCTCGATCAGCTGACCAGTGTAGTGAAATGGACTTACGCCTCGAAGAAGTGGACGTCGGCAACGGCCGGAACATACTCCTACGACGCGAACGGCGCTCGTGCGAAGGCTGTTGAAGGTACAACCACGACAGAGTACGTCTACCTTGGTCATAACCAGCTCTGCGAGAAGACTGGAACCACATACACAGACTACATCTTCGTGAACGGCAAGGCGCGGATGAAGCAGGTTGGGACCACAGTATACTTCTACTACCTGGACGCTCTTAGCAGCACTCGCCAGGTGTGGGCACAGGCGGGCTCAAGTGCCGCCTACTCCGTCAAAAGCTACAAGCCATTCGGCATACCATTCGGAGCGACAGGAACCGAGAAGTTGTTGTACGCCGGCGAGATGCTTGTGGGTGCCGTTGCGCCGGCAGGTCTGTATTACATTGGTGCCAGATGGTACGATCCGTCTCTCGGAAGATTCCTCTCGCTGGACCCGGAACTTGGGCAGACAAGCGCTCCACAGACCATCAACCGGTACGTGTACTGTCTCAACAATCCCTTGAGAGTCACTGATCCTACTGGTGAAGGATGGCTCAGCAAACTGAGCAAGTGGTGGGACAACGCTAAATCGGAAGCTAAGAAGACGTGGGACAAGTACAAGACCACGATACTGACGGTCGTGGTTATTGCAGTCACCATCGCAGCTGCAATCGCATTGCCTGGAGTCGGAGCGTTCATCGCTTCCGTCGCATTGGGTGCTCTTCAGTCGGGACTGAACACTTGGGCTCATGGAGGAGGCCTGCAAGATATTGCGCAATCCATGATAATCGGAATGGCAGTGGGAGCACTGTCCTATGGAGTTGGAACTGGCGCTGGCATGGCCGCTAGCAAATTCGGCGGAGCTCTGCTCAAAACAGAAATGGGTAGTGTTCTGAAGGGCGTCGGAGGCAAGATAGGTTCAAAGATTGCATCGAAAGCCCCGGCGCTGTGGGGCAGGATCACGACTCCCACTGTGAAACAGAGCACTGGTATAGGACTTGGAGAATCCTGGACGGTGACTGGCTCCTGGGGAGCACCGGTCTATACGAAGTCAGCCGTGTGGATTGTTCAGACGCAGGTGACAACTACGACACCTGCCCTATTAAATCGGGCAACGGGTGCGCTGATCGAAGAAGCAGGCTCGCAGATCTTCGAAGGTCTGGTAGAGAGATCCGGAGTTCTTCCTTCGTTCCCCTCCTAGCCGGATTCCGGATCGCGGAGGGGGACCCCTCCGCTCTTCCTTTGTTCAACAGGAACCAAGGAAGGGGTTAGGACGCGCAGGAGAATCCCTAGCGGGGGCCAATTTCGGCTTTGGGCCAGCGACAGGCTCGCCGAGACTAAGTCCATCAATTATGCTAGTATCTGAAAGGACCTCGCAGCGCCTTGTTCATGATATCTCGAGACACATGTATTCTGTCTCGTGGGACAAAGGCCACGATAGCCCTCGCGAGTCTTTCGATGCCGCCAATAACCGTTGTCACATGAATTGATCCTTCAGCGGTCCGAACGGTGAACCATGCCCAGAATGCTGAGTAAGTGACCGATTCGACGTCGCTCCAATTGATAGTGAGTTCTTTCGACCATGGGGACATCCTCGTGATCGTATGATTATCGAGCACCATAACAATGCCGTAGGCCTCTGCCACCAATGCCCACGGTGTCCAACTCAGTGCCAGAATCAGCAGAACTCCAATCAAGATTGAGGACCATGAAAAGTCCTCTATCGACGCTCCACTGCCAAGAACCGCTACGAAAATGAGTGCAATAATTATCATCGCGAGAACAAGGATACCCTGCTTTCGCCATTGGGCATGTGTCATTACTGCGAGATGCTGATGCTCGGCAGGGCGTAGGTTCCAGGTCTCCACCAGCTTCATCACACGGTTCTCTCTGGTTTTCACCCATTGGCGCATGAAGAGATAGATTGACAGCTGATACACGACAAACACCGCGACGAGGAGCTCATACTTCACAGCGCTACACCCACTGTCACTAACACGCACCGTCCACGTGTCGATTTGGACCACGAGCATTCTGCAGGTATATGAACTCTGTTCACGATGGCAAGAGTTGGCTGTGTCAATTCAGGTGTCTTGTTGTGTTGTTCTTCACTATGAACAGCGTTCGGTCAAATGATATCACAGCAGCACCGTCCCAAGACTCCCCCCGGGAATTTCTCATTTGTTCCGGAAGTGTCTAGAGACCTGTGGTTACGGCGTAATGCGAACTCGATGCGGGAGACTGATCATTCAACGATTCGAGGATTAGTCTGCGGACAATCACACTGTGAGCCGTCGGGTATGGAGCTGGTATCAAGACCATCGTGGATGCCAAGAGAAGAAGACTTTCTGTATCATCCAACGATATCCATTCCGCCTGGAATGAATGCCTGAACGAATGCTTCATCCTTCAGAGCGTCATATCTGCAGGCTGGCGGGCACTCGCGTTTCATCCTTCGATTCCAAGTCTGCTGAGGATGAAGGCGAAAACGAACGCTTCGTCCTTTAGAGCGTCATACCTTCCCGACGCGCCGCTGTGACCCCGGCCGATATTGATCTTGACGAGGGCCAAGTTGCTGTCAGTCTTCGTCTGCCTGAGCTTCGCGACCCATTTCAGGGGCTCCCAATATTGGACCCTCGTGTCATTCAAACCGCCTGTCGAGAGTATGTTCGGGTAGGCCTTCGGCTGAATGTTGTCGTAGGGCGAGTATTTCTTGATGTACTCGTAGTGTTCCTTGTTCTCGATGGGGTTCCCCCACTCCTCGAACTCACCAGCTGTCAGCGGCAAATTCGGGTCCTCCATCGAGTTCACGCCGTCAACGAACGGAACCTCAGCTATGACCACCTTGAACAAGTCTGGGGCCAGGTTCGTCACCGCGCCCATGAGCAGGCCGCCCGCGCTTGCTCCGCGGATGGCAATCTTCTCCTTGGACGTGTACTTCTCTTTGACTAGATGCTGGGCGCAGGCGATGAAATCGGTGAACGTGTTCATCTTGTTCATCATGCGTCCTTGCTTGTGCCACTGGCGGCCCGCGTCTCCGCCACCGCGCACGTGGGCGACTGCGTAGACGAATCCTCTATCCAGTAGCGAGATAACATCTCGTTCGAACAGCGCCGACGAACCCTCGAAGTCGCCGTAGGCCCCGTATCCGTAGATCAGGGCGGGATTGGATCCATCCTTCTGGAGGCCCTTCTTGTACAGCAGCGAAATCGGTATCATCGCGCCGTCCTCCGCCTGCGCGTAGATCCTCTCGGACATGTACAGGGAGGCGTCATATCCAGGGATCTCATCCTTCTTCTTCAGCTCGAGAGTCCTCGTGTCCATGTCATACTCATATACGCACCACGGCGTGACCATTGAAGAATATCTGAAACGCATCTTCTTCGTCTCGAATTCCTTGAGAATCACGGGTTGCACGGTGCAGAGAGGTTCGGGAAGCATTATCGTGTGTGAAGTCCCGTCCTTCAGGCTTGTTATCCTGATGCCTCCAAGAGCGTTCTCGTGCTCATACACTACCAGGTAGTCCTTGAAAGGTTCCACCCACGGGTGCGGGTCGTTGACATCGATCGCCGCCGATTCCCTGTGGGGCACGACTTCTTTCCAGTTCTCCCTTGAAGGGTTGGAGACGGGCGTCTGCATTATCTTGAAGTTGACAGCATCCTCGTTGGTGACTATGAAGAATTTGTCCCAGTGATGAACAACGAAATAGGCCACACCTTGCTTCCGCGGGCTGAAAACCTTCAACTTGCTCCTCGGCCTCTGAGCGTTCACGTAGATGACCTCGGATGTGGTCGCGCACTCCACGGTGATGAAGATGTAGGCCCTCGTCTTCGACTTCTCGATGTTCATGTAATAGAACCTGGGATCCTTCTCCTCGTATACCAGGACGTCCGTGGAGGGGTCCGTTCCTAGGGCATGCTTGAACACCTTCGAAGGCCTGAAGGATTCGTTCACGACCGAGTAGTAGATGGTCTTGTTGTCGTTCGCCCATTCTACATTGAAAGTGTTCTGGATTGTGTCTGGGAGAAGCTCACCTGTCTGGAGGTTCTTGACTCTGAGCTCGTGCCTCTCCGAGCCGTTCCTGTCCACGAGAAACACAAGCATCTGTTGATTGTCACTGACCTTGGATTCCCTCAGCCGGAAGTACGATGCACCTTCGGCAAGGGCGTTGCAGTCAAGGAGTATCTCCTCCGGTGCGTCGGGGCCCTCTTTCCGCCTGCAGAGTATGTTGTACTGCTTACCCGACTCGATCCTGGAGTAGTAGCTATAGCCCCCAAAGTTCTCGGGCACTGTGCTGTCCGCCTCGATCAGTCTGCCCTTCATTTCCTGGAAGAGCCGGTCTTGAAGTGGTTCCGTTCTTTTCATGATGAATGTCGAGTAGCGGTTCTCGGAATCGACGTGCTTCATGAGGTCAGGGTCATCCCTGTCCCTCATCCAGAAGTAGTTATCAATCCTCTTATCGCCGTGGGACACTATCTCCTTGGGGACCTTCTTAGGGGCTGGGGGGCGCAGTGTCCGCTCTCTGCTCATCGACTACCTGGATACGTGAGAGGGTAATTAAATAAACGCAGGGTGATAGGTTGGCCCGGCACTCCAGGCCAGGTGTTTCTGGCATAGATCTAGGGTGATTCGCGTCCGAGTCCGGCGCGCACATCGAGGAACTCCTGCTTACAGAGGAGACCGAGTACACCAGATGTCTTAAACATCTATCGGGGGTTCGACCACGAGATAAACTATTTCATTGGACTCAGTTCTAGGTCTTCGAGGCCATCCCTAGAGACATGACGAAATGAAGTTGCGCGATGGATTCTCATCAAGGAGTTGACGACCATTGGTCAGCAGACCAGATGGAATTGTGGACAGGAAAGCGGCGCTTGCCCTGGCAATGCTGAGTTCTTTCCTTACTCCTTTCATGGCGTCTTCGATAAACGTTGCCCTGCCGTCAATGTCCGATGAGTTCTCGATGAGCACGGTTGAATACAGCTGGGTCGCCACCTCCTATTTGCTGGCGGCGGCGGCACTGCTGGTTCCGTTCGGAAGGATCGCCGACATCAAGGGCAGGAAGAGGATATTCCTCGCTGGCATGTGGTTGTTCGCAGTCGCCTCGGTCTTGTGCGCGCTCGCGCCATCCTCGCTCCTTCTCATTTCGTTCAGGTTCATCCAGGGCTTCGGCGGAGCGATGATATTCGGCACCTCGATTGCCATCCTGACTTCGGTGTACCCTCCTCATGAGAGAGGAAAGGCTCTGGGATTGACGATCTCGGTTACCTACATCGGACTCTCAGCCGGACCCGTTCTTGGCGGTTTTCTCACGGGGTGGGTCGGCTGGAGGAGCATCTTCATGGTGCTCCTGCCGGGTGTGGCGGCTGTGCTTTGGATCGGGACGGTCAGGCTCAAAGGAGAATGGGCGGAGGCGTGCGGCGAGGAGTTCGACCTGAACGGGTCAATCATCTATGCCGCCTCGTTGACCGCAGTAGTAGTTGGATTCACGATGCTCCCGGATATGCTGGGCATTCTGATTTCCCTCCTGGGCGCCGTTGGCATTGGGAGCTTCGTCGCCTGGGAACTCAGGGTCAAGTTCCCGGTCCTGAACATGACTCTCTTCAGGCACAACAGGCCTTTCGCTTTCTCGAATCTGGCGGCCCTGGTCAACTACAGCGCAACATTCGCCGTGGCCTTTCTCATGAGCTTCTACTTGGAGGTTGCCAGAGGTTACAGCGAGGCCGAGACCGGCTTGATACTAATCTCGCAGACGATAGTCATGGCCTCATTCTCCCCGATTGCTGGGAAGCTATCCGACGTCGTCGAGCCACAGATCGTTGCGTCGGTGGGTATGGGCTTCACAACACTTGGTCTTGTCCTTCTGTCATTCGTGAATCTCGATACCGAAGTATGGACCATCGTCGCGTACCTGGCGATCCTTGGATTCGGATTCGCGCTATTCTCGTCTCCTAACACGAACGCGATCATGGGATCGGTCGAGAGAAAACAATATGGGGTAGCATCGGCGACAGTGGGAACGATGAGGCTTGTTGGTCAGGTCCTGAGCATCGGTATTGCCACCATCTTCCTGTCAATATACATTGGAGATGTCCAGATAACTCCTGATGTAGTCCCACAGTTCATGGACGCGATCCCGGTCGCGTTCGATACATTCGCCGTGATGTGCTTCGTGGGTGTCTTCGCCTCGCTCGCGAGGGGCAGAGTGAGGAGATCGCTGGAATAAGAAACCTGTGTCCAGAGTCGTGATTCGTCGATTGACTGAATCAGGTGGCTGCCTATGCAGCCCTCACCCTTACGAACCCAGTGGCCGACTGCTTTCTTGTGCTGGGCGGCGTGAACTTGAGAATGAGTTCCCTGATCTTCCTCTGCCTGTCAGACATGAGCGTCCAGGCGGACATTAGGTCGTAGAAGAGCTTCTCTGTGCTATCCTCGAATTGAGCCCCGAGATCGAACGACTTGCCATGGAACGAGAAAATGTCCTTGTCTAGGTGTCCGAAATCCTCTGATCCATTGTTGCCATCAAAGTGCTCAAGGTGAGTTCTGAATTCCTTGCACCTCTTTAGCAACGGGCGATGCTTGTTTCTCAACTTCGCAAGATCGGCCTCGTTCGGGAAAAGGTTGTCCATCCTGGATATCGCCTTCTCAGTTTCTTGCAGGCTGATCATCAGGAAGTAGACATCAGCGAACAACGCAGTGCGTATCTCTCGCGTTCTCGTGAGATTCTCCTCGTGCGGGTGTGTCCCGAAGATCCTCACGGAGCAATCCCCGGGTGGCAGATGCCTGTACTCCTTGAGATCTTTTCTCAGTCGCTTGAACTGAAGCCTCGCGACATCGATTGTCTGCGCCGTCTGCGCCATCAACGAATCCGCTTCGCTAGGTCTCGGATACTTGCGTTGACCGCTTGTCTTGTATCGAGTTTGCTGCTCCATGCTCGAACCGTCTGCGGTAATTTACTTGATTCGGTGGTTCAAATACCATGAGTCCTGGGTATCAGGCATGATAACCTGGACGCGCCAGATACGTCCAGACGATGGCCCACAAAGTATGTGGAACACAGTCCAGCAATCGCCTGCAAAATGGAGTCACACCAGAGTTGGCGATTGCCCTGTCGTTCTAGTATAACAGTTCTTCGCTTCCCACGAACCGTCATTCCGCATCGTTTCCGTCATCACTTAAGTACCCAGGAAATCGTAGTTCATTATGCGCAGTCAGTACTGCAGATTAGGAGTCTCGAGATATGATACTCATTGACTCGCCGATGCGTGGACAGACCATAGCCAAAGTCTCCCTGAGCCTGGGGGCTGCCCTTCTGCTCGCCTTCGCATTGGTCCCCCTCAATTCATGTGCCTATCCTGACTCCGAGTCTGCCAGCCCGTATTGGATCGCCTCGAAGAACCCAGCCGGGGCCTCCAGGCCAATAAGCTCTTACTTCGTTCCCGACTCCAATGGCATTTGGCAGGCGGAGATACAGAACGATGGGCTTCGTTCGATGGTCCTCGAGGTGTACAACCAATCAAGGGGGGGCACCAAAATCCTTCATCAGAACATTTTGTTCTCGAAGTTTGATGCGTACCCATCCGGCGTCGTCAAGTCGGAAACCTGCGATATGTCCATGGGGTCGACATATGAGATCGTTTCAAAGGGGTTCGGTGGGCCTCGTGGATCATCGGCGATCATCACGTCGGAATTCTACCCGTACATGTCCAAAGGGCTCGTGCTCGACGAGGGCTTCACATCGTGGCAAACCCTCGACCACGGCTGGTCGTTCTGGAACCTGACAGTCGGCGGCTACCGCAGCTGGTTCGACGTCTCCGGAGGTTTGATGTTGGCCACCAGCAACGATGTGCTTGTGCACGGAGACTTCGTGAGCTATGCCAACTGGACTCACCAGGTGACCTGCGACGACTCGATCACGATATCGTTCGACATCTGCCTCCCCGCAGATAGTGATCAGAAATCAGGCTGGGCCGGTCAGGTCTTCTGGTTCGTGATCTACGACTCGCTAGGTGTTCCGATGGTGACATCTCGATTCGTGATGGACAGCCCGTGGGACACCGCACATGTGGGCTGGGTCTATTGGGCAGGATCGGAGATAGCTGAGATATGCGCCTTCAATGCCGGATGGCACCAGATCACCTACGAGCTCCAGAATGGATCGGATACTTGGACCGCCGTGTTTGACGGCGCGGCTTACGAGGGGTTGAGTCTCTCGACCACGAGCACAGTGACTTCCGACATCGGTATGATCCAGTTCCAGAACTCGCTGAGAGAGGAAGTCCAGGTTGTCCTCGTGGACAACCTGAGAGTGGAGAGCGCTTGATCTCTAACCAGCCGCAGATGTGGAAACGACTAACTGGGCGTGAACAACAATTCATCCGTACGGTTTCAAGGTCAGCGCAACACCTATCAGGCTCGCTACCACTTCCAGGCACTTGATCGTATTGACGGTGGGGAGCTTTCCCTCCCATGTCCCATTCACCTCTATCCATCCGGAGAGCTGCCCTCTGCCGTTCAAGATGAGCATGTCCAGGTAGTCTCCCTCTATGCTGTCATCGAGGTGTCTCCTCTTCGACGACGACATGAGGTGTTCGTTGTAGGTGCCTTTCTCATCTGCGTCGTATGGTTCGTTCTCCGCGAGGAAGAGCTTTGAGTACTTGCTGATGTTAGTGAACTTGTAGACCTTCTCGTCAAAGAGCGAATCTTGGTCATAGGTCAGTTTCTGGTGTTCTGTCCAGACGTTTGCCCTCATGCCCATCATCGTGACGTATCGAAACAAGCCATCAGACTCGCTTTTCAGGCCGATGGAGACTTCCTTTATATGGAACTGTCGATAGATCATCTTGACAGTGAATTCGACCAAGTTCTTGATGTCCAAGTCCGGCCTGGACAGCTCCTCGATGTGTTTCTGGATCACGTCCAACGACTTATCGAACTGGTCCCTGGCGGCGAAGTCATACTCGCGCTTCATGTTCCTTGCAACTCCCTCAGGCGTGATCCTGCCAGGAGCTGCGTCGTTCGGTTTCGGTGCCACCAAATCATTCACCGCCTGAAGACCTTTGTTCGGTCGCTGCACACAGCGTCGCAATTGTTTCCGACAACGCCAGGCCCTAGGCTCTTAGTAATGAGACCAGCACTGCCGTCTGCACCACAAATAGTCTTCGCCTCACAGTGAACAGGTTAGAAGACATGGCTCGAGAATGGTCAGCTAGCCCCTCTGACAGAGCTCCATCGCCGTCGCGAAATAAACCTTGGTGACCGGACCGAGTTGTCCGATCGATATGGCTTCCTCACATTGGTGGTACCTGCACAGTTGGCCAGATTCTCCCGGTCCGATGCATATCACTGGCAAGCCGAGGTCGTAGGCGATCCTGTTGTCGTCCGCCTCCGACTTGCCAATCACCAACATCGGTCGAGAACCTGTCATTCGCTCCGCCCACTTCGAGGCCGTCCTAACCAATCGGGAACTGGCGGAGGTGACATAAGGCTGGAACAGGTCCGCATCTCCTTTGACAAGGTTCACGCTCACTCGACTCTTGAGCCTGAGGGATGCAATTGTCCTCCGTATCTGTCTCTCCACGTCCTCGTCCTTGCCAGGGATGGTGCACCTTATTACTCTGAGGTAGCAGTCCTCAGGTACTGTCAGAGTGTGTGTGCCCCCTTCGATTCGAAGCACTGTCTGGCTCTCCCTGAGTGGTTCGAAGTCGTCTGCCTTTGGACCCTTGGCTTGTCTCATCTTCATGTCGTTGAGGGCCCTGACGATCCTGGAGGCGTCGCTTATCGCGCTGATTCCATCCTCCGGTGTTGATCCATGGGCTGCCTTTCCCTTGATATTGATGTCGAAGTACGACCCGCCTCTCCTTCCGCGGGTGATCGCCTTCAACCCGCCGAATCCCTCTCCAACGATGACTTCCTTCGCGCCTTTGAAGGCCCCAATGGAGATGAGGGTTCTCGTGCCGGCACTGGTGTCCTCTTCCCCGGTCACTGCCTGAAAGACCACTCTAGATGACTCCGGGAGTCCACACTCAGAAAGAGCCCTGAAAGCGAGCATCATGGATGCGAGTCCGCACTTCATGTCAAGAGATCCAAGCCCGTACATCAGTCCGTTCTCGATCTTCGCCCCGAAGGGGTCGTGCCTCCAGCCGCTCATGACCTCCACAGTGTCCATGTGTCCGTTGAAGACGACTGCGGGAGCATTCCTGGTACCGATCTCAGCCGTAACTGTCGGACCGTAGCCTTCGATTGGAACGCTCTTTGGCCGGAGTCCCCATTTGTCCAGTTTCCGGAAGATGGTCTTCGAGATATCGTGCTCCTTCCTCGTTACACTGGGGATTCTGATAAGTTCTTTCGATAGCCGGAGAACCTCCCTCTCGTCCACCAACTCATCGGCGCGTCTGAACAGCTTCTCGGGCCTGCGCATATGGGGCATAATGTGCGTCTAGAAGAAAATGATGCTGGTTGCGCGCAGTCTCCGGATAATCTATGCTCACGTAGACCACGAGGAAGCATGAGCGATTCCAGGATGTCGCGATTGTCATCGCGAGGACTTCTATTTGAATCCTGCGAGACACGCGATCCTTTCCGGAGAAATAATATTAACACCGAGGGTCGATTGGTCGCTCGGTGGGGAGCAATGGATCCTACACAAGACCCGAAATACGTCAAGCTAAGGAAATTCAATCTCGCAATGGGAGTTCTGCATCTTGTGCAGTTCATCGTCATGCTGGCCCTGATAACTGGCAACACGTTCGATGTCTACGGCAGTTTCTTGAAGATCGACCAATCCACTAGCCCTCCCACATTGATAAGGGCTACTGACAATGTCGTCTTCAGCCTGCCATTGGGACTGATGGTGTCGTTGTTCCTTCTGGCCTCGGCCATCGCGCACTTCTCAGTGGCATCTCGATGGGGATATCCATGGTACGTTAAGAACCTGGAGAAGGGCATCAACTACGCCAGATGGTTCGAATACGGCGTCAGCTCGTCGATCATGATTGTCGTCATCGCGATGCTATGTGGCATATTCGAGCTCTCCAGTCTCATACTGATATTCGCCCTCAACGCAATAATGAACATGATGGGACTGATGATGGAAGTCCACAACCAGACGACCCCAAAGACGGATTGGACGGCTTTCATCATTGGTTGCTTCGCGGGGATCATCCCGTGGATCGTAATCGGCATCTACTTCTTCGCTGCGATCATCTCGAACGGCGACACGGTTCCTCTTTTCGTGTATGCCATCTACTTCATACTGGCGGCCTTTTTCAATGTGTTCGCGTTGAACATGGTCTGGCAGTATAGGAGAAAGGGCAAGTGGGCTGACTACCTCTACGGGGAGAAGGTTTACATCATACTCAGCCTGACTGCGAAGACCGCCCTTGCCTGGCTGGTCTTTGGTGGCACAAACTGGCCGAGCTAGAGACCAGGGCCCAACGGAGGGACAAGTCAGTTGACCGCCTGTTCGAAATGTGGCCGAGAGGGACGAGCTGACGCGACATTCTGCGCGTACTGTGGCAATCCTATCGTCCAGCAGCCGCCATCTGCAGATTTTCAAGCACAGACTCCCCCGAAGGACTCAGGCTCTGCCATGGATGATTTCGGGAAGAGCATCGGGGCGGAGATGGACAAACTGGGCAAGGATATCGGCAGACAGATGGAGAGGGCGGGCAAGGACTTCTCTTCCTGGTGGGACCGGACCTTTGGAATCCTGAGCCCTGTGATCATTGGAACAATCGGCGTCGTCATCCTCTTGTTCTTCGTGCTCGTGGGCGACATCGCAGCCTCGGGGTCGGGCGAGCGCGCCTTCTGGCGGGACCTCACAGCCTTTGCCCGCGACTATCTCTGGCTGTTCATCCTACTGATATTCACTGCATCCTTCTCGGACTATTTCCTGAGGAGGTATCGGAAAGCCTACATGTGGGTCAGGCCGCTGGTGACCGCGACGATTGTTGTTGGGTGGGTTTGGGCGTTCGCTCAAGTAGCCAAGATGCTGGATGAGCATTACGATGCCGAGACCATGGGAATGATCGGGCGGTTCCTCGAGGACTTCTGGTGGCTGGTGTTCGTAGTTGCGCTGATGGTCGGGTACCTATTCACCTGGGCTTGGCTCATGGGTTCGGTTGTTCGCCAGCAGGAAGAGGACATGCTGCGTTACAGAAAGCATTGAGTCTGGTAGAACTATCGTATCCGGACGCCGGGAGGCTCATCTCTTCCAGGATCTGCTGTGCACAGCGATTGCCGCAGCCAGAATACTTGATATGACTTCGATGTAACGTATGATCAAGGGGTCAGGAAACTTGCCGGACAGAGTGCCACCGTACTCTATCCATCCAAGCAACGCGTCGCTAGGGCCCAATATCAGCGTGTCTATGAAGTCCGCCTCGAGGGTCTCGTCCTCGGTCCTGCGCTTGGCCATCAGCAGGACCGGACGGTTGGCTACTTGCTGGTCTGCGCCAACGAGTTGATTCTCCTCCTCGAGATACACTCTGCTCAGTCTGCTGATTTCCCCGGCCTTGTAGTTGTGTGCATTGGGGTCGAAATCCTCGTATTTGTACACCTTGGCCCGCTGTTTATGCCAAGCATCGGGGCGCATACCACTGTGCACCTCGTACCTGTACATGCCGTCCGACTCGCTCAGCAAACCGATCATCGACCATCGCAGTCTGTACTGGCTCTGGATCTGGTTCGCAGCATCTTGGATGAGATCGCGAATGACTATCTGCTGCCTCTGGAAATGTGCCAGGAGCTTGGATAATACCTCGATATCTCGCGATAAGGGTTCGTTCTTGATCTTCATGTAATCGAACTTCAGCTTGCGTTTCACCGCGTCTGTGCTCACCGTGTCGGCCATGATGTGCCTTGCTCCAGGATGTCTCGCAGTGCATGCAATGAGGGGGGTTAGTTTTGCACTAGTGCCCGAGGTGACCTCGTCGGTACGCCCAGGCAACAACATTATCCCTATGGCGCAATATCTTGATTTGTGCCTCAGTTATCTCAGGTGATTCTATGAACGGCATGCTTAATGTAGGCCATTTCAGCCAGTAGGATTGGCACTGGCGGCCGGTCCCGTGCCCGTCAGCAAACCTAATTATCCTCAATTGCGCTTGATGCTGACGGGCATAGAATGGATGCGGGAAAGCTCGTCAAAGAGGAGCTCTCAGGAAACTCGGCCAAATCTTATGTTTCAGAGCTGACCCGGTTTCACAGGATCCAAGGTTCGTCGATGTTCCATGACTCCGCAGTATACCTCAGAGATGAACTGCGTCGAATGGGCCTGGGAGACGCAAAGATATTGCAGTTCCTTGCAGACGGGAAGCGGAAGTACTGGACACATGAATCAACCGTCGGCTGGAGTATCAGGTCAGCCGAGCTGAGGATGTTGGAGCCGAAGGAGTCGCTCCTGGCAAGGTTCAAAGAGGTACCTCAGTCGCTTCATACATTCAGCCAGAGGACGCCAGTCGCCGGGATCACTGCCGAGCTGGTCGATGTGGGCAGAGGTATCTCGTCCAAAGACTACAAGGGCAAGAAGGTCAGAGGCAAGATCGTGCTCGCTACGGGGAACGCTCGCCAGGTGCAGCAACTGGCCGTCGTCGAGAGGGGGGCAGTCGGGGTAGTGACTGACACTCTCACATACGAGTTCCCGAATGTGCGAGAAAGCCTGGACATACCTGATGCGCATTCTTACCAGAGCATCTGGCCGACGGCGAAGAATGTCGGTAAGATTGGTTTTGGGTTCTCGCTGAGCAAGCGCCAAGGCAACGATCTCAGGGCGCTGCTCGCGAAGGGGAAGAAAGTCAAACTCAAAGCCAACGTTGATTCCAGATTGTTCCCTGGGAAGTACGATGTGGTGACGGCGACAATCAGAGGTGCATACATCCCAGAGGAGGAGGTTTTTCTGATAGCACACCTCTGCCACCCCAAGCCTGGTGCCAACGACAACGCATCGGGGAGCGGCCTGCTCTTGGAGATCGCCAGGACAATCAACGCCTTGGTCAGATCCAGAAAGATCAAGCGACCCGCGAGGACGATTCGGTTCTTCTGGGTCCCGGAAACGACAGGGACCGTGGCCATGCTCTATACGTATCCTGAAATGCGCAAGAAGTTGCTGGCGGGGATCAACCTTGACATGGTCGGTGAAGACCAGGAATTGTGCAAGTCCACCCTTCACCTGACGCCCACGCCAGACTCCTTGCCGTCCTACTTGAACGACCTCGTGCAGTCAGTCCTCGAGCAGTCGGGAAGAGAGCTCGACCTGATGACCCAGAGCGGTTTGCTCAGCACGTTCAGGTACGCGAGGGTCTCCTTCGGTTTGGGAAGCGACCACGCCGAGTTCGTTGAGCCCACAACTGGGGTCCCTTGCGTGAGCTTCACCCAGTGGCCAGACAAGTTCTATCACACAAGCATGGACACTATCGACAAGGTCAGCGAGACAAGCCTGAGGAGAGTAGGCTGGGTCAGTGCTGTTGCCGCCCTTGAGGTGGCTGACGCCGACCGACACACCGTCTTCGAGCTTGCGGCGATGACTTCCTCGAATGGGCTGAGGAGGATCGCTGAGGCGTCTGCGAAGGCCTCGGAGGAGCTCTTCAAGAAAAGTCGAAGCGCAAATCCCAAAGGCCGAAAGCAGGAACTCGCCAGGCTGGCAGCTCATCATCTGCTCCGGATCGAGCGCATTGGCCAGAGGGAGGTGGACGCGCTCAGGTCCGTGAAGAGGCTAGCCTCGTCGGCGCGGCTGGACAAATTCCTCGAATATCATGCGAGCTGCATTCGAGATGCAACTGAGCGCGAGTCCGCCAGGATCCGAATGATAAGAGAAGAGCTGGGCAGAGGACTTGGGATTCGAATACCCTCGGAGGCAAAAGGGACCAAGGCTGAACGTCTGGCGAAGAGGCTTGTGCCAAAGAGGCTGTTCAAGGGGACCCTTGGCTGGAGCCTGCTGCGTGATTTTCTCGGCGAGGAGCGCTACGAGGCGTACAATGAGATCGAGGAATCGGATAGCGAGTTCTTCACTAAGGCAGGCGAGGTCATCAACTACATTGATGGGAAGAGGACCGTCCACGAGATAACTGGATTAGTGTCATCAGAATACGGGCCGACTGATAACGCGCACGTCCTCAAGTATTTGCATGACCTCGAGCTCATGAAGCTGCTTGCATTCAGGCACCTCTAGCAATCGCTGTTGCCGGGTTGTTGGCTGGTTGTGGCTCGCTTGGCGCCGGTCTCTCGAGAACAACCTTCTTATAACCGTAGCAGATGGCGGTGGCAACTGGCAAGATTACCATGCTAGATGCCGCAACCGTTCTCGCCCTCACTTCGCTTACGATATACGGACTGACTCAGGTCCTTGCGAAGTTCGCGGTTGGCTCGGTGAATGCAACAACTATGGTTGCCTTGAACTTCACCGTCTCCATTCCGGTCTACGTATTCTTCCTCATATGTACTCTGCTCATCGTCAGCACAGACGAGCTTCGGTTCGAGTATGTTATCTATGGATTGATCGGCGCAGCGACTGCCAGAGGGGGATACTACATCTACCTCGAGGCGCTGGAGAGCGGGCCGGTCACCATGGTCGGGAGCATCACCGCTGCGTTCCCAGCGATCACTGCCGCTCTGGCCGTCACGGTTCTTGGGGAGACCCTCAAGCCGGTCAACGCCATCGGGATCTCGGTCATAATCGCCTCCATGGTCCTCCTCTCGTTCGCACATGGCAGGTCAACGCATAGATCCAGCTTCCCCAGGTCCGCCATATTCCTGAGCATCGCAACCCTCCTCATCTGGGGGTTCGGAGGTGTGTTCATAAAGCTCGCCCTGTCAGAGCTCCCCCTGGTGGCGTACCTCGGCCTGTACCCCTTCATACTCCCGCCAATCGCGTTCGCCTACCTGAAACACAAGAAGGCCAAGCGAGAGAATTTCTTCCCCAGGTGGACGGTCCCTGTCATATGCGCCGTCATGGTCGCCGAGTTGTGGCAGCTCGGATACTTTGCAGAGACGGCAGCTGTCTCTGAGGGCGCCGCGGCGATAGTCTATCCCCTCATCTCGGCCTATCCAGTCGTCACGATTCTGGCTGCGCACTTCATTCTGAAGGAGCACCTCTCCAAAACAGATTGGGCTCTGTTGGCGGCGGTCGTTCTCGGCATACTCCTGACGGCTCTTTGAAACGACACTGCTCTCAATCGCACTCTGGTATGAACACCCTCTTCGAGGTCGTTTTGAGGATTAGAGCGAGCAGTGCGAAAAACGCCTCAAGTATGAATCCGAGGGTATCCGGAGAAAGTGTTAAGACTAGTCATATGGGATTCGGTATCGGTGATAATCTGGAAAGCTCTAGGAAGAGTGGCTATGAGAGCCTTTCGATTGGATATCTATTGATTGCATTTGCAGTCTCCATACTCATCGCGTGGCTTGCGGATGATTGGATACTGGTGCTCCCGATCTTCCTCCTGACCTCCGGAGGGTACTACTTCTTCCTGGGAGCCGTGCTTCAGCCGGGCGAGAAGGACGTCAAGCCGTCGATGCGCGATAGCATATTCTATCTCTTCTGGGGCGGAACACTGGTGCTCGTCGGCGCCATATGGTTGCTCAACAGGGAATTTCCCGGGAACGTCCCGCTCCTTGTTGCCCTGTTCATCATATGGATAGGCGCGTTCGTCCTCGTTCTGTCGATCCCGAGGCTGCGCAAGAGCGCCTGAGGGATTCTGTCCAGAGGTTGAACCGATCAGTCGGACCGTGGGCTCGCGTCTCCGAAAGCGTCATAGAGAGGACATTCACTACAGTTACTTGGGATACTTGAGGGAGCGCATGCGGGTTCCACTGGACGACCTTTCGTCTGGCGATGTGGTCAAGGCATGTGAGGAGAACTACATAGACTACTGGAAATGCATCGGCCATTCCCGCAATGCGGAATTCTCCGAGAGCAACGGCATCACACATTGCGTCACTGGCCTTCCTCAGGAGATATTCAATGTGGTCTTGAGATGTCGCCTCGATCCAGGAGAGGCAGATTCTGCGATTGACAAAGCCCTGCAATACTACAGGTCTCGACGGATTCCAATGCTTTGGCATGTCGGCATGCTGACCGAGCCGAAAGATGTCGGCATGCGCCTCGCCGCGCGTGGATTCCCTCACGACTACGATCTCACGGCGATGGCCATCGACCTTGATTCGAAGGACACTCCGTCAGGTGATCCGGGATTCGTCTCCGTCGAGCGTGTGGCGGATGGCAAGGGTTCCGATCAGTGGATTGAGTGCCTCACGAGCTCCTGGGAATCCCCAAGAGAAGTCGGTGCTTGGATGAGGGGTAATGCGTGCTTCAACATGGCAATTGAACTCGAGAAACGCGTATCCCTCCCAAGACGCATGTACTTGGGTGCTCTGGAGGGGACGCCCGCCGGAGCTTGCATGTTGGTCTGGAGAGATGGTGTCGCTGGTCTACAAGCTGTCGGGACTGTCCCGGATGCCAGGCGCAAGGGAGTAGGCAGAGCCGTGGTCGAAGCTGCTCTCGACGATGCACGCATGATGGGATTCGGATACGTCGTGGTCCTCTCCACAATCGAAGGTCTGAAGTTGTATGAGCGTTGCGGATTCAGAGCATTCGGCAAACTGCCCGAGCACTCTATGTATTTCGACAAGTACCAGCAGAAATGAACCTGCCCTCAGCATCTTCCCGCTACACATATAGGTATGTTTGGAGCATACCTTGAGCCATCCAGACTGTGACATTGAAGGAGGTCTGAGCTCGATTGAACAAAGTTGGCAGTGTCCTGGTCCTCACGAAGGAGGAGATCGAATCGCTGCTGACGATCGAGGATTCCATTGAAGCGGTCGAAGACGGCTTCAAGGCGTACAACGCTGGGAAGGCAGTGCTTCCATTTCCCGTCGCTCTTCTCATTCCGGACCACAGCGGTGACATTCACGTCAAGCCAGGTTATCTCAAAGGGTATCCGACATACACGATCAAGATTGCCTCTGGCTTCTACGAGAACCACAAGCTTGGGCTACCGTCGAGCCACGGTATGATGCTCCTGTTCGATTCCAGAACAGGCCTTCCTCTCTGCTTCGAGGTCGACAGGGGATTCATAACTGATCTCAGGACTGCTGCCGCTGGAGCCGTTGCTGCGCGGGCTCTTGCGAAGAAGTCTGTGAAGACCGTGAGCGTGATCGGAACAGGGACACAGGCGCGGCTTCAGATACTTGCCCTGAGCAAGGTCAGGGACTTCTCCAGATTGAAGGTATGGGGGCGGAACCCTGACAGCGTCAAGAGGTACATCAACGAAATGAGGAAGGCACTCGATGTGGAGATCGTGGTTAGCAAGACCGTGGAGCAGGCGGTGACGGGCAGTGAAGTCATCGTGACGGCAACCATGAGCAACTCGGCACTGGTCATGTCCGACTGGGTCGGGAAGGGGACGCATGTGACCGCCGTGGGCTCTGACTCTCCCGAGAAGCAGGAGCTCGACCCGAAGCTTCTGAGGAAGGCCGACAAGTACGTCGCCGACAGCGTCAAGCAGTGTGCGCAGCTCGGGGAACTCCATCACGCGATTGAGGAAGGAATCATGGCCGAGAAAGATGTCCACGCAGAGCTCGGCGAGGTCCTGTTGGGAACCAAGAGCGGCAGGGAGAGCGATGAGGAGATCACGATCTGCGACCTCACTGGAATGGCCGTGCAGGACGTGGTGACCTCTCAGCTCGTCTATGAACGTGCTCTGAAGAAGAAGATGGGTTCGTACATCAAGGTGTGAATTGAATGGGAGAGAAGGACAAGAACACGACTGCGGTCGACATACTGAAGGCTAGGAAGGTTCTCCAGGGGGCCATCAATCGGACACCGCTCACCCACTCGAAGTCGCTGAGCGAGATATGTGGGGCCGATGTCCACCTCAAATGGGAGAACCTCCAGAAGACAGGGTCATACAAGCCCAGGGGAGCTCTCTACAGAATGAGTCTCCTGTCTCCCGAGGAAAGGAGTCTGGGAGTCATCACGACATCTGCGGGCAACTGGGCACTTGGCGTCGCCCTCGGAGCTCAAAGCCTCGGAATGAAGGCGACAATATGCATTCCGGCAAACACGCCCAAGGTCAAAGTCGAACGGTGCAAAGCGCTTGGCGCAGACGTCGTCCTTCACGGTAGATACTTCGACGAGGCATTGGCTCATTGCCAGGAGCTGGCGAAGAAGAGCAGCAAGGTGTACGTTTCAGGAACTGACGACCAGGATGTGTTCGCTGGTCACGGAACCGTTGGTCTGGAGATACTGGAGGACCTCCCTGATGTCGAGACCATACTGGCCCCAATCGGAGGTGGGGGATTGCTGACAGGGGTGGCTGTCTGGGCCAAGACAATGAATCCCAAGATCAAGATCGTTGGTGTGCAGTCCACCGCGGCCCACACCATGCACGAATGTTTCAGGGCAGGCAGGCTTGTCGAGGTGCCGGTCCCGCCGACCATTTGCGAAGGCCTCGCTGGAGGCATCACGCAGCTGAACCTTGACCTGGCGCTGAAATGGTTCGACGATGTGATACTCGCGGATGAGGACAAGCTGAAGAGCGCGATCCTCTGGATGTTGAAGAACGAGCGGCAGCTCGTCGAGGGTTCTGCGATAGTGGGACCCGCGGCGATCATCCAGGGGAAGATCAGGTTCAGGCCTGGCGAGAAAGTCGCGGTGGTCATCTCGGGCGGGAACATCGACTTGGAGACCCTGGATATTCACTCATGAAGATGACAATTGGCGAGGCCGGTGAGCATTGACTCTCCACTAAGGCAGCTCGAAGAATTCTGTCAATTCCTCTTCTGCAGGTATCACCGACGTCAAGTCATTTGAGAAAGAGCTGGTCCGTCGGCTGTCGGCCGATCGGACATGTTTGGGTTTTCGCGAGTGTCTGTTGCTCTACTGGCTCGGTGGTCCCGGAGGGAAACCGACTGCACTCGGCCGCTCTAGCTTCTGATCAGGGCCCTTCTCGCGAGCACGGAACCGATTCCCACCATGAGCGCGCAGAATACCCCTATTCCGAGGAAATCGATTCCCACAGAATAAACAGCCCCCACATGTGTGTGGAACACTAGCTGCCTCATGCCATCGACCACGAATGTGATTGGGTTGAACTTGGCCACCGTCTGTAGCCAGTCAGGCATCAGCGGGAGCGGTATGAGGGCACTGCTGGTGAACATCAATGGGAAGTTAAGGAGATTGATCAGGCCGAACAGGGTTTCCTCGTTCCTGATGATGAGGCCCAGAGCAACGAAAAGCGCACCCAGGGACAAACCCAGCAGGATGAGGAACGAGGCCAGGCCAAGCGCATCCAGTATTCCGAACTGGCTGCTGAACCTCAGGCCAGTCAATCCCGGGATGAACACGAAAAGCGCTGCGAGGATCAACACCACGGTCGCCTGAAGCATCGACTTGACAACTGTGGACAGTGTCCGGGACACGGGTATGGCAGACCGAGGGATTGGCGCAACCTGCAGCTTCGAAAGGAATCCCTGCTTCCGGTCATCGATCAATGACACCCCGCTGAACAGCGACGCGAATAGGACGATGAATGAAGTCTGTCCGACTGCCATGAACGAGAAGTAGTCGGGTGCTCCCCCGAAAAAGTACCTCAGGTCGACAGTTCCTCCGCCTTCTGCGAGCTTGCCGATATTGAACGCCTGGCCGAACAAGAGAAGCCACATGAGTGGCGTCGTGAACACCAGTATGATCTGTCCAGGGGTTCGGTACCATCGCTTCAGGTCCCTGATGACGAGTGCGAGGGTCTCACTTATCAAGGCTCACCGCCTCCTTCTGAACCGGCCTATCCGGGCATTCGTTGTCTTCGCGGAAGGAGCCTGCTCCTCGTCTCTGAGCTCCCTGCCTGTGTACTCCAGGAACGCCTGGTCGAGCGAGGGCTTCTTCACGGAAACGTTGACGACCTGGATTCCCTTTATCCATAGGGTCGACAGGATTTTTGGCAGTGCCTCGCTGCTCTCAGGAACCTTGATGCGCGCTTTGTTCCCCGTGCACTTCCCCTCGAGGACTGGCACGCCTGGAATGCCCTTGATGAGATCCAAGACGTCCATGTTGCATTCTCCCACCTCGAGTTCGATCACGTCGCCCCCGACGGCCTTCTTGAGCCCGGCGGATGTATCGAGGGCGATTATCTTTCCGTGGTCTATTATCCCTATTCTGTCGCAGAGGCCGTCGGCCTCCTCCAAGTAGTGTGTGGTTAGGAAAATCGTCATGTTCGTCTCGGCGCGGAGCTTCTTTATGTGGTCCCAAATGCTCGTCCTAGTCTGGATGTCCAAGCCCAGAGTCGGCTCGTCCAGGAACAGTATCTGGGGATCGTGGACGAGCCCGTTGACGAGCTCGAGCCTCTTCTTCATGCCGCCCGAATAATTCTTGACCATTCTGTTCTGGGCGTCGGTCAGCCCGACGAGATTCAAAAGTTCGTCTATTCTTTTCGTGGCCTTCGTCATGGACACATTGTACAGTTTTGCCTGAAGTTCCATGTTCTCCCGGCCCGTCAGCTCCCCGTCGACGGTCAGGTCCTGCGGAACAAGTCCTATGCCCTTCCTTACCGCTCCTGGTCTGTTCACCACGTTGTTGCCCAGTACCTCTGCGGTTCCGCCCGTCGGAAGCATCAATGTCGTGAGTATAGAGATGGTGGTGGTCTTCCCAGCACCATTGGGTCCGAGGAAACCGAAAACCTCTCCCTCGCCGACCTCGAATGAGACACCGTCTACAGCCCTCACGTTTCCTTCAAAGATCTTCTCGAGGTTCTGTACTCGTATAACTGGCTTGAGAGTCGGCGTCACAAAAGCGCCCCTGGCCTGCAGATTTCCGCCGTTGTCAGCCCAATTGCACGGATATACTTTGTTGCGAAACTAGCGCAAACCGACTTTGACACCAGGTCTCCGCGAGAGAATCACCGATCCGCGTCACGTTCGCGGGATGTCCGATCGAGCGATCATGTCGGCCAGCTCCACCTTTGGAATGCTCGCATCGAGCAACACGAGGAGTCTCTCCAGCTGGTTCTCGTTCATCTTTCCCGACAAGAACATGTCTATAATCCTGAGTCTCCTATCCTCGTTGGAGACTGAAAGAGCGCGGCCTATCGCGGAGGCCATGCCGTACGACGCTCCAACATCAGAGTCCATTGCGGAGGGATCTATCTCAACTGATGAATCGTATGCCTGCTTCACGATGTCTTGGGAGACGCGCGAATATGAAGCGGCCGTGTCGTACGCCTGGCTGACTATCTCCTCGGTCAGATAGGCGTACTTGCGTATCATCTCCAGGTTCCTCTCCCGAGAGTGTACGATCGCGTCCTGGACCTGGCTGAGGCTTTCGACCTCCCCGGAGACGCCCTTGGCGAAATCTCCAATTCGTCCTGTCCTTTCTCTCATAGCTGAGAGTGTGGCTTCATTGGATTCGAGCATGCTCGAGTTGGACAGTTTGATGCTCTGGGCAAGCTCCATCTTCTCCAGATGCTGCTTCGACTTCTCGAGAGACTCCCTTGCGGAGCTTGTATCAGCCTCCGACTCCTTCGCGAGCTCCAGGGACCTCTCCGCCAGATCGACGCATTCGCGCGCCCTCTGCTGGGAGCGCTCCCTCGCTATTGTCAGCAGTTTCTTCGAAGAGGAGATGCTTGGCTCGTACTCTCCCTTCTCGAAGCGTGCTCTGCTCTCTGTCATCATCCCCCTCGCCTCGGGGATTCCCGCGCCTATGCTTTCGGCCATGGCGACAGCGCGTGCGGCTGTCGATGCAAGCGACTCGGCCTCTCGGTGAGCTTCCAGCGATTCCTCCACCTTCTTGCTCCCGAGCTTTGCGAGCTCAGCCGCGCGTTCGAGGTCGCATTTCCTCAGATGCTGCTTGGAAAGCATCAGCAGCCTGACGGCGGGACCGATGTCTATTCCGGCCCTCCTGGCGGCTACGAACTTCGCTTGCGCATCTGATAGGATGTCTCTTATGATCTGTATCTCCTGGATCGATATCTCCCTCCGCACCTTGGCGAGAGTCTCTGTCGCTCTCGCATCTCTCTTCTTGCGTTGGGCGGCCTTCGCCTCTTCTAGCAGCTTCTTCATTGGCTCCTGGTCCGTCCCGAAGTGCTCGAGTCTCGCGATTCTCTGACTCACGTGGTTGATCACGGCGTTCATTTCCGACGCTTTGAGCCGTTGGCTTTTTGCAACTGGCCTCTTCTGCGCGGTCGGAGCCGTCTTCTTCCTCTTCCGGGTCTGGCGCTCGCTCGCAGCCTCTATCTTTCTTCGCGTGGGCCTTGTCTTTGCTCTCGCGCCAGAAACCGATACCTCACGTTCCGGAACGGTAGCGTACGCTTCCGGTCTTGGCTCTACAGGTGGGGGTTTGATCGCGTCTTGGTTCTTCAGGGCCCTGTGCAGACTCTCGAGGGCCTCATCGACCACGCCTCTCGGTCTGAACATCACGTTCATGGTCGGGTTCTTCTCAGATATGACTTGAGCCGCCGTGAGAGCGGATGCCGAATTGATGCTCTGTTGCGTGGTTCGATTTCTGCGGAGCACGCGCATCCTACGCTTTCCCAAGAAACCCGCAGGAGTGCGCATAGGGGCCCTATGAATCATGGTGCTTGCATCTCTAGACGTGTGTACTCCCCCCTTGATACTGACTATAAAAGCAGAACGACTGAGCTATAATACAATTGCGGAGCCCAAACCCGATGCACTATTCTGTACATCGCAGACTCAAAATGATATCTTTACTCGTAGCTCGCCAAACGGCCTTGAGCTCTTTGGAACGCAGTATTTGCCATTCGCAAAGCCTGTTAGCGATTGGATACGAACGCCTACATCGCCGTAGCAGCTCGCGATGGTTGCCGGCCTATTCGACGCTGACGAGAATGTCGTTCCCTTCGACCCTCAGCTCGTACCTCTGCTCGTCCTTGCCTTTCATCTTGATGAATGCTACCTTCGGTCCTTGGACGGATTTTCCCGTCGTTACATCGAACTTCTGCCCGTGCTTTGGACATGTGATCGTGTCGCCCTCCAAAGTGCCCAGCGACAGATTCCCTTTCATGTGCGTGCACACGCTCCCCATCGCGTGATACGAGCCGTTCACGTTCACAATCAGGATATTCTGTCCTTTCACGGTGACCTTCTTCATGCCGCCCGGGGCGATCTCGGAAGTTCCTGCAACCCTCTCGAAACTCATGTCCACCTCACCTCATCCTCATCTCTGGAGGGATGACCGCTGCTAGGGGTCATAATGGTTCCACCATATTCTCGTGCACCTGAGATGCGCCCTCGTGTCTACCCTCAGTCTGCTCAGGAGGTCGTCCCCCGGAGTAACCTTCGCTGTTGCTCCTCCGCTAATCGGACCTATAAGAACCCGAACTGATAGGAATATTCGCCATCATCAGGAATCACCATTATGTATCGCTCCCATATCTCCGCCATGGTCAACCTGCGGTCCCCGGGCCTGTGGTTCTTCGTTGGCAGCATCGAAATCCTTCTCCTTGTTCATCTGGCCGAATTCCTCTACCCTGGATACAGCGTATCAGAGAACTACATCAGCGATCTCGCGGTCGGTCCGATGCCGTCCAGTGCGATCTTCACGGTCGCGGTGACTGTCTTCGGATTCATGAGTGTGGTTACCGGGTTCCTGATGCGGCAGAGATATCCGAAATCGCAGATCTGGATCCTGCTCGCGTTTTCGGGCATCGGTGCGGTCGGCGTTGGGATTGTCAACGAGGACAGCATTCCTGTGCTGCATTCGTTGTTCGCCTTGATGGCCTTCATGTTCGGCAACCTAGCGGCCGTGTACTCGTACAGGATGGTCCGTTCGCCTTTGTCCTATCTGTTCGTCTTCCTTGGCCTCATCGGCCTTTCGGCACTTGTCCTGACGGGGGGAAGCACATACCTCGGACTCGGACCTGGCGGCATGGAGCGGATGATATTCTATCCTGCCATGTTCTGGGGGATAGGCTTCGGGACCTGGTTATTGGTCGAAGAGGAGAAGAGAGCTTAGAATAATTGTGTGGTTCTACCCGGGAGGGGCCACGCTTCCTGTCAGCATGGCTTGTTCTCACCGAGCACGCGGTGCACTTTCGGCATCAGCTCGCTGATAGATATCTTCTGAGGGCACTTCGCCTCGCACCTCTTGCATCCGATGCATGCACCCGCCCTCTCCTTCTTCTTCAAGAACCTCGTATACTCCATGCGTGCGGTTCGGAAATCGTTGTGAACAAAACCATCAACGTACTCCTCGAAGTTCCTCGGTATGTTCACCCCGTTCGGGCAGGGCATGCAGTAGCCGCACTTCGTGCAAGGGATCGGGACCAATGCGCGATAGGCCTTCTTGATGCGCGCAATCAGTCTCGACCTGTCTTTGGGGAGAGATTCTACTTGTGATGAATTCGCGGACCGTAGGTTCCCCTTCAGCTGGCCCATAGTGCTCATCCCACTGAGTACGACTGAGACTTCTGGCTGGACCCAGATCCACTGCAGCGCAAGGTCCGCGGGAGATGTCCGTTCGCTATGGTTCTTGAGAATCGTCTGAATTGGCTTCGGGGGGTTCGCCAACCGTCCTCCGAGCAATGGCTCCATCACGACGACTGCCAACCCCTTCGAGGCTGCATACTTTAGCCCCTTCGTACCAGCCTGGTTCTCAGTGTCCATGTAGTTGTATTGTATCTGGCACAAATCCCATCCGTCGAACCCGTCAACGATCTCCTTGAAAGCAGAGTAATCGTCATGGAAGGAGAACCCGAGCTGCCTGATCCTGCCGTCCCTGACGGCATCCTCCGCTCGGCCGAGAAGACCGTGCTTCAGCACTATATCCTTCCAGTTCTTCTTGTTGAGCGCATGGAACAGATAGAAATCCACGTAGTCCATCTTGAGCCTCTTGAGCTGTTCGTTGAGATATCTGTCGAAGTCCTTCCCCTTCTTGATAAGCCATACCGGGGACTTTGTCGCGAGTCTGACATTCTCCCTGTATGTCCCTTTCAGAATCCTGCCCAGCAGGACCTCGCTTCTGCCCTCGTGATATGGATACGCCGTGTCGATGTAGTTGACCCCGTGGTCGATCGCGTACTTGATCATTCGGGTCGATTCCGCTACGTCCAGCTTCCCGCTAAACGGCTTCCCGTCAGTGGTTGGAAGACGCATGGCCCCGAAACCCAGGGCAGAAACCTTCCAGTCCGTATCTCCGAATTCTCGGTACTTCATATCATCCGGTCCTTGTGGTCATTATTGGCGCCAGGCCTGGCGTGATAAGTGATCCTACTTGAGAGGACACTATATTCCTCCTCGGAACGGAACCGAGCCATGTCCCGCAGATGCTATAAGCGTTTGCGGTAACAGGTTCTGTCACAATTCGGGCGATGAGAGCCGCGTGCCACTCGAACCCATATGTGTACAATCCGTCGTCAGGCGGTTCTAGAATTCTATCAGATTCGTGGAGGTTTAGATATACCAGATTGCCAATAGTCGTTTGGGCACCCCAGTAGCACAAGCTAGAAGATTTCAATTCGTTAGGAGAGCGCGTAATTTGACTATGCCATTGAATGTGTCCAACCCTGGTAGCAGAGGGAATATCGACTCACTCATGAATCAAGCGAGATCAGCGCACATTGCCAGCATTTTCAAGGACAAGTCGGACCAGTTCTCCTCGGCCGTCCCTTTCGTTCTGTCGGCGATTGACAACGGGGACAAGTGCCTCTACGTCACTGACAGGAACTCAAGGGAGGACGTGCTGGATGCCGTGATGAGGGTCAGGGACATCCAGCCCCAGCTCGACAGCGGCCAGGTCTCGTTCATGACTAGGGACGACACATATCTCAAGGACGGCCGGTTCGAAATGAACCGCATGCTGGCTCTGTGGGAGGAATCGGAGCGCCGGTCCCTCGCGGAAGGATACAATGGGTTGAGGGCCACTGGAGAGATGACCTGGTCGAAAGCCAACTTACCGGGAGTCGGAGGCCTCGTCGAGTACGAGGCGAGGATCAACTATCTCTTTCCTGGATTCAACGCGGCCTTACTCTGTCAATACGATGAATCCAGCTTTGACCCTGGGACTCTGATGGACGTTATCCGGGTGCACCCGCGGGTCGTCGTACAAGGAGAGATGTGCTACAACCCATACTTCACACCGCCCGATGACTTCTTGTCGGGAGTTCACGGGCAAGTACCTAAGGCGGTCTACGAAAGGACCGCGCATGACATTCTCAAGAGGTCCCACCTTGCTACCATTCATGGGCTAGAGCGGCGCGATTTCAGGATGAACGCAAGGAAGCTCTCAATCCTCAGTGAGATTGCGCTCGGCGAGCTCATGGGACAGTTCGCCGTGGTGGAGTTCTACAACGAGTTGGCCACGGACTCCTGTAGGGACGAGGGCACACGCACACATCTCGGAGAGATCGCCAGGAAGTGTCACTCCATCAGAAAACTGATGGAGTCCGCCAAGATACATCAAAAGGCAGGTGAGGGCGGGCTCAGATGGCAAGATCTTGGGGAGATACTGGACCGGGTAGCCGCTGACGCGAGTCGAGAGGGCATCAATGTGTCCCACGCTGTGAAGGACCCGAGGGTTCTTTCGGACCCCTCATTGGAGAATGTTATCCTGGCGATTGTCGAGAGCAGCCCCGACGGAGCGAAGGAATTCCGAGCGAGCTGCGTTGAGTCCACCAATGAGTTGACGCTCACCATCGAGTCTTCCGGCACGGGAGTCCCAAGTGCTATGAAGGGAAGAATATTCGATATCGGTCAGCGATGTGGGAACTCCGATGGATTCCGGTTGTTCCTGGCGCGCGAGACACTTCTTGTGTCAAATCTTTCTGTCAGAGAGTGTGGAGTGTTCGGGAAATCCACTCGGTTCGAGATAACATTCCCGTCGACCAAGTACGTCACTAGAAAGTCGCGCGCAAGCAGCTCATAGGAATCGAACCGCAGGTGACTCGTTCCCTCAGTATTCATGGTGACACGTAACCTGCTTGCTACTCCAGAAATCCAATTGGAAAAGGTTTTTCGGGTTCTGACGCTTATGTAGAAGTACTGTTAGGACTGCAGGAATCCGCCGCTAGTTGATCGATGGGTTATTCGTCCTTCCACGCGGGCACATTTTTCATCTGGTCCTTGGCAGCGACCTCAGCCTGTAGCCTGCCCATCTTCTCCTTCTTCATGAAGTGATCTGTGGCGAGGTTCTCGAAGACTTCGTCGTAGCTCTTCAGATGACCATGTTTGTCGACGCAGTGAGGACAAACCTCTCCTATGCCAGTTACCGCCTTTCTGGCCTTGGTATCCACAGGCAAGCCACAGCTCATGCAGCCCACAACATCTCTAAGCTCCCCTTGCACTCTCTTCTTGTCTTCCTTAGACTCTGCCTTTCTCGCGATATTCTCACCAGTGAGTCAATCTCTCTCTTGCTGGTAGTATTTCTCGACGTAGTGTTACGTGCCTCTTTCGGCAGATTGAATGGCGTCGTCCGGTATTCACTTATATAGCCAGCATTCCTCGGAGGAATGAGTGGCGCAGGTTCCCTCTCTGTGCGGTCCTATAGGGAAGGCATGAAAGGATCGGTCAAAAGAAGATGTAGACGGCCTCGGATACCTCTGCTGATGGATATGGGAGAGACGCGTACCAGGATGAAGACGAGGACGATCCGGCAGAGCGTTACCTTCAAGGCGACACCTCACGAAGTGTACGAATCTCTCATGGACTCGCGCAGGCACGCGAAGTTCACGGGAGGGAGCTGCTCGATCAGCAGGAAGGTCGGTGGGAGACTCAGCGTGTATGATGGATACATCACTGGAGAGAACGTTGAGCTCATCCCCGACAAGAAGATCGTGCAACTCTGGAAACCCGAAGAGGATTGCTGGCCTCCGGACTACTACTCCAGGGTCACCTTCCTGCTCAAGCCGACAGAGAAGGGAACGCGGCTTGTGTTCACGCAGACAGGTGTCCCAGTGCGGTGCGGCGACAGGTTCGACATGGGCTGGAGAGAGCACTACTGGGCCAAGATGAGAGAGATGCTCGAATCCGTAACAAGAGACTGACGCCTGGTTTCTTTTGAATAGAAAACCGAAGTAAGAGGTTTGGTCCGGGGGCTGTCCCCCGTCAGACACTACCATGCGCCGCCCAGTATGCCTTCATCAGGTCCAGCCAGCCCTGGCTGGCGAATGCGAAGTCTGTGTAGTAGTTAGGCAGTTCCCACGAATGGTCTGCGAACCCGACTCCGAGGCCTCCCAACATCACGCTGGTCGACCTTGTCGCGTGAAGTGCCACCACGACGGCATCGAAATCCTCAAGGGCCGCAGCGCATGCATCCTTGATTGCCTTCGAGGTAGATACGTAGCCGATCTGCTTAACGAAGGTCTGGAGGTCGACAACGTTCATGGCGTTCGCGCCGTAGCAGTACTGCGCATTTCCCCTCGCCTTCGCAATCGCATTCACGGAGTTGCTCATATCGGCCACGAGCAGGTTCGACAGCACCTTGAGCGAGTCGACAAGTGCCGGGACTTCGCTCAGGTCGAAAGCGGCGTGAGAGTTGATCCTCTCACCACCATAAGGTGGCTTATTGAGCAGCAGTTGCGTCTGCTCGATCATCATGATCGCAGCGCCCCTAGAATCCATGCCCGGATTCTTCGTCAGCTCCCGCAGGAGAGCGTCGTATGGGAACCCTCTCCACCCAGTGTATGTCTCCGCCGCGACCAGGAAGTCCGTATCGAGTCCGACCGCGTACTCGTATGCGACTTCCAGATGTCCGACGTTGCACTCGTCTGCGCCGATGACGTCTACCTTGTATCCGGAGAGTGCGTCGACTACCTCCCATTGGCTGAGATAGTCCGAGCCTCCCGCCTCAGAAGCGTGATCATCCCACGCGACTCCCCTCGGTGATCCGTGGTCCCAGAAGATGAGCATCTTGTGATCGGCAGGCGATGCTTTGGAAGTGAACTCCACGAACGACGTCAACGTGGCCGGGTCACCCATGTTCGCCTCTTTACCGTTCAGCGAGAAATCCTTCATCTCTTGCATCGAACCCTTCATGAACTTGTAAAGGTGCGCTGGACCATCGATTCTATCGACGAGCGCGTACGCCGCTACATCAGCGGTGGAACCGACGGACATTAGCTCGTCGAAGTCGGATTCCACGACCGACAAGTGATGCGCGCCCGCGTAGACATCTAGGCTGTTGTCCGCATCGAGATAGAGCAGGAACAACCATTTGCTCCGCCCATCGTCTCCAGCTCCTGCATTCGGCAGGACCAACATGCTCGATACCATAAAGACCGCAACGGCTGCGACGGTCAACGTGCTTGACTTCATCCCCCTCTCCCCCCGTTGTGTAGGACCTTTGGGTCAGGGGCCGTATCGTACTGCGGATATTTCTAGGTGTATCCATGAATCTAGGCATTGCCTGGCGAGACGTCTCTGGTTTCGGCTTGGATAGATGCTAATCCGACTTGAGCTTGCGTCTCAAAACTGATAACACTGACGCCTCGGATAGCAATTTATGTCCAGAATGCTATTCCGGGTGCTAGGGGGAGGATTGAGATAGGATGAAATCGAGTGCTATAGCGCTAGTTATCGGAACGTTGATGATAGCCGTAGCGGTGATCCCGACAGCAGGGGCGAACCCGCCGATCGGCCAAGGGAGTCAAAGGAATCTGTCCACCCAGGAGGCTGATCTGCTCAGGTCCTTGGACATTGACAATGCGATGGACCAGCTGATGACGATCTCCAGCATGGGTGAGAAGATCGCTGGCGCTCCCGAGGAGTGGGCCGCGCAGGAGTACGTCTACGAGCAGATGAGTATGTTGCCACTAGACGCCGTTGTCAAGGAGACATTCCCGACAACGAGTTGGGAACACCACGGAGACTCGATGAGGGTTGTCTCCCCTGTCAACATGAACATCAGGTGCGCCATCTACTGCTACAGCTATGGAATCACGGGCAACTGGTTCGGTGAGGACTACTCATTCAGCAACACGCTCGATGGCAAGACTCTTCTTGCGCCAATCGTGTACGCAGGATATGGCACGGCCGCTGAATATGCAGTGCTGGGGGATGTCACAGGTTCAATCGCACTGGTCTACCGTGATGACACTATTACCAACTGGCCCAACGTGATGAACGAGGAAGCGGCGTTGCACGGTGCACTGGCGATCATTACCTTCGGATACTATGACGGGCTCGTGCATCCGGACGGCATCAAGCAGGATGTCGTCGGCGGAAGCCTGCCATTCTTCTCGATCTCGAAGAACTCGGCCTTGAGCGTGATCGAGCTGATGAAGACATTCGAAGTCATGGTCGAGCTCGAGGGCAATGCGGATGCTGTGACCGAGGCGGTCGGAAGTGCCGTGAACGTCATCGGATACATGTACGGCACTGTCTACCCAGAAGAGTACGTCATCTTCTCCGGGCACATCGACTGCTTCTGGAACGGCACCAGTGATGACACATCGTCCGTCGCATGTGTGTTGGAGTTCGCGAGGCTGTTCTCTGAGGCTAGGGCCGCGGACAAGTTCGTGAACGACAGGACACTCGTATTCGCCTCTGTGGCAGGCGAGGAGTTCGGAGGCCCGAGCGAGACATGGTTCGATTGGCTCACTGGCTCGTACGAATTCGTGAAAGCGCACCCGGAGATCATGAAAGGGCTCGTGGTCGAGCTGAACATGGACGGAGTCAGCTTCAAGAAAGCCAGCGGCCAGTACTGGATGGAGAACTCGTGGGAGATCAACGGCTTCGTATCCAAGGCGATAAAGGACATCGGAAAGACCGGACAGATATCGCTCTACAACCCGATCTGGTCATGGACTGACGCATGGGCGTACGGCGCGAAGGGTGGAGGGTCCGTTGCGCAGGCGTGGTGGACCACGGGATACGATTCGATATACCACACTCAGATCGACGACACCAACCTTGCTGACGAGGAGCCAATGAAGAACATCCTGGACCTGTACACCGTGATGGGAGCCCGTGCGGACCACGCGCTCGTGATGCCATTCGACTTCATGCAGACCATCAACTGGGTCGCTTCGAGTCTCTGGTCCGAGCAGATGACTGTTCCCTACGAGAGCGAATGGTTCGAGAAGGCCAATGCAGGACTCGGGATGCTGAGAGATACGGTGTCCAAGGTGAACGCCTACGCAGCTCTGTTGGAGACCTCGTACAAGGCAGCTAGGACGGACGAGCAGCGGGCAATCATCAGGATGGCCGCAGATGAACTGAACAGGGCGATGATAGACGCACGGAGGATCATCACGCCATGGACTCTTGGAGAAGGCGGGACGGCGGCATCTTGGGACGTTTTCCTGAGATCAGACCAGCACGTCCACGACCTCGGCTATGTCGACGCTACGATAGCTGCTCTGAAGAGGGGCGAGTCGGGCATCGTCAACAACGCTTTGAAGGCACTCGAGAGCGTCTACACGATGGGCTGGGGGCACCTGTTCAGCCCGGAGACATACGCGACAGCCATGTCTTGGATGGTCGCAGAGCCTTGGTACTGGGGCTCGGACTTCGACCAGCAGCAGGCGTATGTGGATGTCTACTGGATATGGGCCGGTTTGAAGGATGGAACCCTCCCGGCGGCTGATGCCATCTCTGCACTTGAGGACATCAAGCAGACACAGCTGATTCCATGGCTCGAAGAGGATCTAGCCAAGCTGGAGTGGGCGTACTCCGAGGCCGCGGAGGTCCTTGAGGTAGTGGTGTAAGGCGGGAAAACCGAGACACGCTCTCTCCGAGCTACGTGCTCGGAGAGGGCTGATATTCTTTCTATACATTCTGTTGATATCATCTGCAGGAGTGCCCAATGGTTGGTTTGTTCTCAGGGGCAGATTCGGAGATTCGGCCTTCATAGCACATAGTTCACGAGGTAGACTATCTCGCCTGATAGGAACGCCGCGAACCAGGCCACAAAGAGGTAGGGCGCGAGCTTTTTGTGCCACTTCAGCCCCCTCTTCTTCCACAGGTGGAGCAGCGCGGTTGCCAATACTATGATTTCCAGAGCGATGACTATGACAGCGATAATCCCGTGGGCGATGAAGTACGCGAGAAGCACTCCGCTTATGTCCAGTGTTGACCCCTCGATCTGGCCTCCGAAGACCCTGTAGAGCATGTAGAAGATGGACAGCCCGAGGTCCCAGATGACGGCGATCATGCCGGTGATGCGGTGGTACGCCAGTTTCCTCCTGCCGCTTATGTATGCGTGGGTGAAGAAGAATGCGACTGGTATGAGCGCCACTGCGACTAGTGTGCTTGCCCATGGAGCTGCGGTCACGACGGGGGAACGCAGCTGTGTCTAGATAAAGACACCGCGGTCCAGTCAGTGGCTCAGCACACAGCTCGCTCGAACAATGGAGTCGGTGGGGTAGATGTTGGATGAGCACTCGATCCTTCCGTTCAGGCGGAGCGCCTACGGATTCTCCATACGATAACGCCTCCCGAGGCCAACGCGAGCGAGATTGCCGATACGACAATCGGTACGAGGAGGGAGTTGTGGCCCTTCTCAGCAGTCGCGTGCGCCGCCTGGGACATGTCGCTGGAGCCAACCGAATTATCCGCGACGACCCAGTAGTAGTAAGTCTTGCCCGGTTCGACGGACTCGTCGGTCCAGCGGTGAACGTCCGCAGGAACGCTTGCCACATATACCTGCTCGCTCGGTCCTTCTCCACGGTAGATCTTGTAACCCGTTATGTCAGCGCCTCCGTCGTCCACAGGAGCCGCCCAGGTTAGCACGACGTTTGAGCTCTCAATTGAAGCGATCAGTGATGTCGGAGCCTGAGGCACTTGCGGAGGCGGGGATGAAGTTGCGATCATGATGTGGTTTATGACCGCAGCTACTGCGGCGGTGGATCTGTACAATGAAGCTGAGGCACTCGACATGAATGCATTGTCTGCCCAGTTGTAGTTCGCGTCCATCCAGATGTTTGATCGGATTGCCCCATATCCGAAGGTGATCTCCTCAGCTAGCCCGAGAGTGGCGCTGTATGCATCAGCATCTCCCAGGGCCGTTCCTGCCGGAAGCGACAGCGAACTGATCATCGAGTTCACATATGTTTCGTAATCGGAATGGTGGACCTCCGTTCCCCAGTCCGTGTCGGCCCCCATCGTGTGACCGAACACCCCTGGATCTGAGACATAGTGAGCAAGCACTCCGATATCGTAGGCCGCACTTTGATAGTCCTTGGCGTCCAGGAATCCCTTAGCTAGGTCGTAGATCTGCGATGCCCTGGCCGCGGAGGCATCGTCCTCCAGCTCGTGCCCTGCTGTGTAGTAGACATGGTGCTTCGCGGTATCGCCGATGTAATCGGGATTGTCCGGCGCTTCCGTTCCGAGAAGGAACAGCGAGTGATACGTGACTCTAAGGAACGAGACGTCCCGGGTCTGGATCGTGAGTGCGTTGTCTGCTATCCAGTCGTGAGTCCCGTAATCCGGATTGTTCGGGTCCGCTGAATATCCGCCGTTGCTCCACGCGCTCGCGCTCGGGAACGCTAGCTTTGCGCACGCCAAAACAAATATCGCAATCAAGACGTGGCTGCGGGCCGCCATAGTTCTCAGAGTCGTATTGCACACTACTGCGTTATGCCTTTTGTCGGTTGTGATGGCTCTTCGTCCCACGCTCATGTTGGCTGGGCCCTGCCTCGCGACATCATCTAGGGGAATGCCATTTCCAGCATCAACTGCTTTTGTCCGGTTTGATTCGTCGGCTATCATTCCTGTCTGTGATCAATCGTTGTATGCCTCGGGCATCACGCTCTGTCGTGCTCAGGCCGATCTGTATCTCGCTAGGTCGCTTGACAGCCAGGCCGGTCCCTTCATGAACAACGAGAACCCGATAATAACGTCGCATTGCCTAATTCCCAAGGGGCCAGATTTCGTTTTCGTTAACCGCATCCCCGCCGAAATTTGTCGCACCATTCTCATATGTGGTAATCATCACTGATTGCATCATCGATAATGATATCTCGCCTCTCGTGAGTCAGTAATGATGTGTCTGACCCTCTGAGTCACTGGGAGGATCGACTTAATGACCAAAGAGAACCTCTTAAAGAAGATACTCGGGGGAATTCGTGATTTGTCGGCGGACGAGCCCGATGCCGACCGACAGAAGAAAGTCACAGTCAAGCGCGAGGTGAAACACATAAGGAGGGTGACCAAGCGCGGTGAGAATTCGCTCGCGCACGGGTCGGAAGCGTTCGAGACGCACGTACAGTCGGAGAAGGATATCGAGATAACCAGAGAAGTCATTCAGGGTGTGTCCCACGAATATTCTAGCGCTCCCACACACACCGCAATCGCTGAAACCCCCTCGTTCAAATGCTTTGGGTGCGGGGCCAGAATCCCAAAGGATTCCGTACGTTGTCCGGAATGCGGGGTCATGTACGTCAATGATCCGTTGGGCGAAGCCATCGACGAGAACCTCAAGGATACTGACATGGCTCCTTCGGAGCTGTTGGCCGGGAGCATTCTCAAGGAGAGATCGATATCGTTCGCGCATTTCGACGTCTCGTCTGGCGTCATGACATGTCTCCAGTCTGACGAGGAGGAAACGGACTACGGGCTCGAATGTCATGGCTGCGGCGCTGTGACACAGTTCGGTACTGACAGGTGCCCCCTATGCGGTCGCAGCTTCGACGAGGACGACACGGGTCTGGTCGGCATTCTCGCGGGGCTGAAGTTCGACCTGGACTGCGATAACGAGTTGGATTGTCCTTCGTGCGGTGAGCACGTGGTCGCGGACGGCGGGAGATGCCCATCCTGCAAGGAGATCATCAACCTCAGGAGCTCCCACATTCAGGACTCTTGTGTGCTGACCATCCTGAAGGAGAGGAACATCGTATTCGTGCATCTCGATGTGTGGAACGGAGACCTGTGGTTCGCCAAGAAGATGGAGTGGCGCAAGACGGGAGACACCGAATCGGTCCACCTCGAAAGCATCAGCAAGGTCGGCTTCGAACACGACTGGCAGAGCCTTGCCAGGATGTGAGCGTCTGCAGAGAGCTTGCTACGTAGCCACCACTCGTGGCTGAAGCGGTGTTCTGACCCAGTCTGCTTCGGAGACCCCTCTTGCAAGAACAGAGATACATCAGTCATGGCCGTGTTATCGCGTTCTCCGATAGGTCATCAGGCATCTTCTGTTCTCAAATCCCCGGCGAGGGCTGTGATGTGTCAGAATCCCTCTGCGGGAACTCAACGGGCATGATTGAAGTCGATATCCCCTGAACCACTCACCGTGAATTCTTGAGCTCTCTCGATATCGTCTCGGATTCGCGCTTTGAAATTACAGGGGTCTTCGGCTCGCTCAGGATAAGCCTGGACTTCTCGTAAGCCTTTCTCAGGAGCGATCCCTTGGTACCATTCTCCTGATAGCTCGTGAGTACAGCATCCGATTTGCTGATAGAGGCGAATTCGTCCTTGAATCTGGAGATCGTATGGCGACTCTTGAGGTATGTTCCTTCAACGCCTGCTGCGCTGATGGTATCGTACGAGATGGCGTCGTCGTCTGCGACAAAAGTACGCGGGAACTCCCGGGCGACTTCCCAGACCCAGGCGTCGACGAGCAGTTGTTCGAAAGATGCACTTGCGGCCTGGTCCACTCCCCCGAGACCAGAGGCGAGGTCCGACTCCGGCAGAGACTGAACGACCATGAACGGCACTCCCTCGTGGACGCTTGAGAGGTGTTGTGTGGTCTCTTCCAGACCGAGTGCGGCCACCATCGTTGGAAGGCCATAGAATCTACCCATTTGACCGGCCCCGGCACGTATGAGCTGGGTCTCGAAAGTCCCGTAGTCAATCGATCCAGTGCGCAGGTTTCCTGCAGAGGAGTCGGAGCTGTATATCCACGGAGCGCCTTTCCTGCTCGCCTGGGAAATCACAAGGCTGGCGAGATTCTCGGCGTTCGTCTGCGCTATTGTGCCAGAGAGCGTTACAGGGGCTGTCAGGCCCGCCACTGCCGCGACCATGGCGACGACAGGGATTCCAGCGCGTGCGAACTCGACCTGTGACTCAGTCAACCCCTTCTCGAATGTGAGCGGCGAAACCGGACACTGTACTGCAGAGAAGAGCGGTCTCTTCTCAAGTTCCTCTCTTCCTCCAGACAGTGTTGATGCCAACCTGATCATACCCACGGCGCTCTCCGCCGAAGACGGCATTGTCTGGACATGCTTGGTCGTGAATTCGAGGCAGGTCTTCAGCTCGACCAGGTCCTTCAAGTGCTGGGGCTGGTCCAGCGCTCCCACAATCATCCACATGAAATCGATCTGAGGCAGCCTCTCGACGAAGATGGCGAAGTCCCGGAGATCTTCGGTAGTGCAGTATCGTGAATCGCCAGAGATGAGATTCTTAACGAAAGCAGCTTGCCCTCCGCATGTTACGAAGAGCCTCTCCGAAGGGATTCGAAGATCAAGTTTTCTATCCTGGGCAGCGAGGAGAACCGATTTTGGGGCGCTTGCCAATGCGGACACAACTAGTTCTCGCGGAATATGGACTCTCTTCTGTTCCGAGACCCGCGCACCATGCTCTTCCAGAAGTCTCACGGTCGAGGGGCTGTGAACGGCTACGCCAACGTCCTCGAGGATCCTTATCGATGTCTCGTGGATCCTTCTGATTTCCGCATCTGCCAGGAAATGCAGTCTTCCCTTTGCCAAGCTTATCCCCTCCTGACCGCAGTTCGTAGAGGTATCCATCCTGAAGTATCTTGTGGCCGGAGTCAGAAGTGGTCGATCAATGGAGTCGAATCGAATCTCCACCGAAACCATCACTAGGATGCACTTCAATCACGATCACAATGCCACGCGAAAGGATGATCAAGAATGACTGGACGACTGATGAGATCGACGCGGTCCTCGAACAATACAAGCCGATCACTGTCCCGGTTTCGATTTCGATCAAGGGCAAACAGAAGGTGTTGAGCTTCTCCGAGGCTGAGAAGATACTCAAGAAGGCGAGGCTCATTTCTATAGAACCGTGCTGGTGCAGGTTGAAGCTGAAGAACTGCAACGGACCGATTGATGTGTGCATTTGCGTCGACAAAGAAGCCGAGTTGGCAATAACCCAACGGGACGGTTGGAAGGCCACGTTGAAGGAAGCTATGTCGGCGCTGGAGAAGACGCACAAGGCTGGGTTGGTCCATCTGGCCTACGAGATGGAAGGTCATGAGATGAGGTCGATCTGCAGTTGTTGCGCGTGCTGCTGTCACACACTCGCAGCCATTACCAGGTTCGGTTACGGTGAAGTCGTTGCACGCTCTGACGTGATCGCTGTTCACTCTCCGTCGAAGTGCACCAACTGCAAGATATGTGTAAACAAGTGTCATTTCGATGCATGGAACCTGGTCGGAGGGAAGGTGCATCACTACTCGCTGAAATGCGCAGGATGCGGGGTCTGCGCGTCCTTCTGTCCAACTAGCTCGATCAAAATGACCAAGCGAAAGGATCCGAAGGCGACGGCGTCTAGGGGACGCAGTCGTCGTCGCATGATCAAAGAATTCTCGGTGAAGCGTTACAAGGAGTCGGGCTAGTGGAGGGTGGTTCTACTCCAGCTTGGACGCGGATTTGAGAATCGCGTTGATGTCCTTCTTGGTCTCCTTATCCAGCGGTTCCACCTCGTGCTCCGACAGAATCTTCATCGTCTTTTCCAGCGCCTTCTCGCGCATATCCTTCCCACCTTGCTTGAGCCAGTTATCAGAGATGTTCCTGTCCACGAGCTCTGGAATCCATATCTCCTTCTTGAGATGGTCAAGCGTGTGCTTGGTGCCGATGAATCCGCCGCCGGGCCCAACTTTGTCGATGAGGTCAATTGCAAGGCTCTCATCATCGACCGACATGCCATCTCGTATTCTCAACAAGGCGGATGCAATCTCGTCGTCCATGACCAGTTGCTCGACGCTGTATGTTGTCGCGGACGAGAGCACGGCCGGTCCGAACACCATGTCCGCACCGGCCAGCACGCTTGGGAGCCCTGTCATTGTCTTCTCGAACATTGCCTGATCCCCTGGCATCTTCCCGTCCGTGCTGATGCCGCCCACAAGTGAGGGGATTCCGTAGTGCCGGGCCATCTGCACGACAGCGGTGTTCAGCACTGCCCGTTCCGGCGCACCTAGAGCAAGCACTCCCGTCCTCATGTCCATCGTTGAGGCTACGCTGCCATATATCATCGGGCAACCTGGGTTCACAAGCTCGCACAACGCGATTCCAGTGAGGACCTCAGCATTGATTATTGCGAGCTCACCTGCCAAAGTGATAGGAGATGTCCCGCCTCCCATGGCCATGCTCAGCACGTCGTAGGGCATCCCCGCCCTCGCGCACTCCAGCATCGCTTCTGTGTTCGGCCCGTCGAACTGCAGAGGGCTGACTGGACATCCTCCGGCGGAAACGACAGGGTTCTTGCGGAACTCCTCCTCCCCGCCGGCTAATGTCTGCGCGATTTTGACGAATTGTTTGGTGAGCTCAGTTCCCTGGGATTCGTGGCAGACATGCTTCGTGGTGTTCTCGACCGCCGCCACCATCTCTCTGAGGAAGTGGGTTTTCCCCTTGATATCGTGGGCAACCACAGTCGGCCCGTAGAAATGGATGTTCTTTAGAGCATCCGCGACCTTGGCGAAGGTATTGATGTCCGATAGTAGTGATTCTCTGACTTCTCCGGAGACATGGTCTAGAACCCTTATGCCGGTGGCTGAGTTGGTGAAGTAAGTCTCGTTTACGCCAAGCTCGATTGATTTCCTGGGATCTCTGGCGACGAGCTTGTATCTGGAAGGCGCCTCCTCGACGGCTTCTCTGACGACGCGCTCGGGGATTCTGACCCTCGAGCGGGTCTCGTCTACGGAGGCCCCTCTTTCACGCAGAAGCTCGCGGCTCTGCTTCTCGTAGATTGCCACTCCCGTGTTCTTCAGGATATCCATTGTGGCTCGGTCGATCCTGTCGATTCCGTCCTCTGATAGAACATCGAATCTCACTGACCCGACTCCTTGCCTGCGGACGGTATGCATGCACATGCTAATGGCACTTGCTCTGATGGATGGGTTCTGTTGCATTATCGGGTGGTGACCGTCAGGTCATCTCCCCGCTGCAACTCGTTCCATTCGGCTCCGACCGTGCGGCCATCGCTGGCTCGTATAGGATCATCATCACGTCATGCTGGAACGCGCCGGGGCTGAACCGTAAGCCCCCTGCCACCACCAATCTCTTGGAGATGGCTGTCTGCAGCAGGTTCATGCTGGCGTCGATGTGCTCATCAAGGCGCCATCCGCGCTGGCATTTGAACACCGCGCCCATTCGGGAATCTGGTATCCTCCCACATGTCGAGCGCGTTCTGCTGCTGTGCCTGGGATAGTCTTGGTTGATTCGAAGGTCCGACTCCAGGCTTGACAAGACACCATTTGTTGGCATCATCCCATTCAAGGTGTTTCCCTCACTAAGCCTCTGACACTACATGCAGTTCTGGAATGTCAGGATGTGCCCGACTCGATCTCCTCATCACCCGACTTGTGACAGAACCTGACAGGTGGAAGGTAGAAATAAAGCGAAGTGATACCCCACTCGGGGAGTAGCATGAGCGATGGTTTGTCTTCTTTGTACTTGCAGAAGCTGAAGGATGCCGTGATTGGCTGTGACCTTGACAATGTCGAGAAGATCGCGCAGGAGGCATTGTCAGCAGGAGTCAAGCCTGTTGAGGCGATCCAGGAAGGTCTCGCGAAAGGCATCAAAGAGGTTGGTGAAAGGTTCGGCAGGGGTGAGGCCTATCTTCCTGAGCTTGTCATGTCCGCGAACGTGATGAAGAAGGGAGTGGCTGTCATCAAACCGCACATCCCCAAGGGTACCTCGATCAGCACTCTCGGAAAAGTCGTGATTGGCACAGTCGAGGGGGATATTCACGACATTGGCAAGAGCCTCGTCGGGACGATACTGGGCACTTCCGGCTTTGACGTGGTGGATCTTGGCGTTGATGTTCCGTCTGAGAGATTCATCAAGGCAGTGTCGGAGGGACAGGTGAAGATCCTGGGGATGTCCGCTCTTATGACGACTACGATGGTGAAGATGCCCGAGGTCGTGTCCGAAATGACTTCCAAGGGCATCCGCAGGAATGTTGTGATCATGGTCGGTGGAGCTCCTACAACGAAGGAGTGGGCCAAGGAAATTGGAGCAGATGCGCAGGCTGGAGATGCCGTAGAGGCATCCCAGCTCGCATCGGATCTCCTCAAGGGACGGTGATTCCTTGGGTCGGGTTGGTTTTGACACGGAGAGGAAGGTCAAGCTCAAGGTCATGACCAAGGACGAGGAGGATGCCATTCACTGGGCGAGCATGGACATCCTTGCCGAGACTGGCATGAAGATCTACAGCAAGAACGCGCTTCAGACCCTGAAGGACCACGGTGCGGACGTGGAGTTCTCCATGAAGCTGGCAAAGATTCCGAACCACCTCGTCCAGGAAGGGATCAAACGCGCACCGAAGGCTTTCAGCCTTTGTGGCAGGGTGCCTGAGAATGACGTTCTCCTGGACGGAAGACACGTATACTTTTCCACTGACGCGACGGGTGTTGCGACATACGATCTCGAGACAGGGCAGAAACGAGGTTCGACCAAGGACGATGTCAAGAAGGTCGCGATACTCACGGACTATCTTCCGGGCGTGGCGGTGTTCAACCCAAGCGTCACCCCGCTCGAGGTGCCCCCTCACACTCACACGCTTCACGAGCTCGATGTCGGCCTCAACTACACAACGAAGCACACCATGGTGGAGGCGGTGTTCATCGGAGATGAGGCGAAGCTTGAGGTGAAGATGGCATCTCTAGTCGCAGGAGGGGAAAAGGAGCTCAGGAGACGGCCGATCATCTCATCGATCATGTGCTGCATATTCCCTCTGACCCTTGACGGAGGTGCGATGGATGCTTCAATGGAGTTCTCGAAGGCTGGCGTTCCGGTGCACCTTATGAGCATGCCTCAGGCGGGGACATCTGGCCCTGCCACTCTCGCTGCATGCGTCGCAATCAACAATGCTGAGATATTGGGAGCCAACACGGTCATCCAGCTTGCATCTCCAGGAGCTCCGGTCCTTTACAGCACCGTGGGCTCTCCCATGGATATGCGTACTGGTGGGTACGGAGGCGGCGGAAGGCCGGAGACAGCGCTGATGAACGCATCCGGTGTTCAGCTCGCGAAGCGATACGGCTTCCCGTCGTCGCCTGGGTCAATGGGATCCATGTCAAAGATGATTGGACCGTGGATCGGTCACGAGCACACTCTTGTGCCTCTGACGATGGCACTGGCTGGAGGCGACCTGCTCAACGGGATTGGAATGCTCGAAGGATCGAAGGTTCTATCCTTCGAGCAGATGATGATCGACCACGAGATAGCGACTTCGATCCTCAGACTGATATCAGGGTTCTCTGTCAACGACGAGACTCTCGCGTTGCCCATGATTGCGAAGGTCGGGCCAAGAGGGAACTTCCTGCAGGAACCACACACATACAAGCACATGAGGGACTTCTGGAATCCGACATTGACTGATCTCAGACCTTACGATGTATGGAAGGCAAGCGGCGCGGAGACGACTGAGCAGGTTGCGCGCAGGAAGGCCAAGGAGATACTGTCAACACACAAGCCGGTCCCTCTTGATTCATCGGTGAGCAAGCAGCTGAGCTATATGATTGCGGAAGCGGAGAAGAGCCCCTTCTCCAAGGGGACCTCTGAGAATTGGTGAATGGTGGTAGCATGAGTAGAGCACGCATGAGCATGATGTCGAGGGCCGAGCTGGAGACGCTGCACGCTGCTTCTCTCAGAATCCTTGCAAGATCCGGTGCATTCGTGCGGAGCACTGCCGCCTTGGACATGCTGAAGAAGGCAGGTGCGAAGGTAGTGGAGAAGGAGCAGAGAGTGTACTTCCCTGAGAACCTCGTGACCGCTGCTGTCAAGAACTCTTCAAGAGAGTTCGTACTCGGTGCGCGCAATCCCAAGCACGACCTCAAGGTGCCAGCGGGCGGTTTCCCGCATCTGTCCACTGACGGTTTTCCCGTGGCGATCAGGGACAGCGAAACTCTCGTGAAGAGACCTGCCACGAGAAAGGACCTTGAGAAATGGGCGACTCTTGCAGATGCTGTGCCCGCGGTTGATTTCTTCTGGCCGTCGACAACCCCGACGGATCTCCCTACCCACTTGCAGCTGACTGGTGGCCTCAGGACATCTTACGAGAACACTGAGAAACACGTGCAGTATCAGGCATTCAGCGGGGCGGAGGCGCGCATCGAGACGGAGATGGCCGAGGCCGTTGCTGGGGGTAGGGCAGAGAACGAGAAGAGACCTCACTTCTCCTCAGTGCAGTGCATCGTTGCACCGCTCCAGTACGACGAAGGATCGACGGACGCGGTAATGGAGTTCGCGCGGGCGGGAATTCCCGTGGTTGCCATGACGATGGTGACGCCCGGGATGACCGGTCCCGTGACACTTGCAGGCACAATCGCCCTTGCGAACGCCGAGGTCCTGGCGTCGCTCGTCATTTCCAACCTAGCGAAGAAGGGTGCTCGGGTACTCTACTGCTTCGTCTGCGCCCCACTCGACATGAAGTCGGGAAGCTTCGCTACCGGGTCTCCAGAATACGGGATTCTTGAGCTGGCTGGGACGGAGATGGCCAAGTTTTACGGTCTGCCCTCGATGATGAGCGGGTACGGATCATCGGCTAAGGAGCCAGGAATCCAGGCCGGCATGGAGAAAGCGACCACCACGGTTCCGGTCGCCCTCTCAGGGTGCGACCTATTGACAGGCATCGGGGGTTTGAACGACGCTGCGTTCGTATCCATGGAGGAGCTCCTGATTGACGCGCAGATATGGGAGGACATCAAGAGAACCTGGCGGGGAGTCGAAGTGTCAGAGGCTGAGATCGCCATGGACGTCATAGAGAAGGTCGGACCGAGAGGACAGTACCTCGCGCAGCCACACACATTCAAGAACTTCCACAAGTTGCATGTCTCGAAGTACAGCGACAGGACCGCTTACAGCGCATGGGAGGTCTCCGGCAGGAGGGACATGCTCTCTACGGTGAAGGCGGAGGTTAAGAGAATCCTCGAAAGCCACAGACCCGAACCTCTGGATAAGGAAGTCAGCGAGAAGTTGGCGGCGATCGAGAAGAAGGCCTCGAAACTGCTCGCATAGGAAAAAGCGAAAGAAGAAATGGTTTGTGGAGTATGGCGTCCTGCGGCAGAGTAGCTCACTCGAGACCGCGCTTCTTCTCTTCTTTGACCTCTTCGGAACTGCCTGGAGCTGAGGCCTTCCGCTTCTTCATCATCATGTAGGCAACGACCGCCACGACCACCACTGCAATCCCGATTCCCGCGCCCATCAGCACGGTGCTCGAAATACCTCCGCCTCCCCCTGTGTCCTCAGTGGTGACGGGCTCGAGCATCATGAACAGCGCTGGCGCACCGAAGTAGAAATCGATGGTCCTGCCCGGGTGAGCAACAGGGTCACCCCAGTTCGTGAAATGCTTCTCCGTCCATGCGTACAATGCCCTCGGATACGAAAGGCAGATCATTCCTGACGACTCATACCAAATCTTCTGCATCTCGAAGACCGTCTGCTGCCTCTCTACTCCTGTCTGGGTCTTCTGGAGAAGGAAGAGTTCGTCATAGGTCGTATTGGACCAGAACGGGTCGTTCCAGCCCCAATACTGGTCCGTCGTCATCACTCCCAATATGTAGTTCGGGTCAACGTCGCCACTCCAGTACCAGATGTACGCCTCGTGTCTCGCCGCGCTATAGACGTCAGTCTCCAGCGCGCTCTCGTCGGTCGGGAGAATGGTCACATCTATGCCGATCTTCATCCACATTTCTTTGATGTAGGGTGCTGCCGCCAGGTCCTCGGAGTTGTCATTCCTCACTTGGAACTTGAAGTGCAGCGGGGTGTTCAGCGGTGCGCGCCAGTTGGTCGAATTCACCAATCTTATGCCATCGCTGTTCCACTTGTCATAGCCTGAATCGTTCAAGAGTTGGTTCGCTCTTGACACATTGTAGTTGAGGGCCTCATCAGCTGTGGGCTCCCAGTGCCAATACGGCACTACCGGCGCGGGCAGAGCATATCCCATGTCTGCGTAGCCTCTCCAGACTGTGTCGATTATGTACTGTTTGTCAATAGCCAGGTGCATAGCACGCCTGATGTTGGTATCTCTCAGCAGTGGGCTTCCCTGGGAGCTCGTGCTGTTGAAGCAGTTGAAGCCTAGAGTGCTCTGGTAGGATCTGTCGACCTCCGCCGTGATCACGCCCTCTGAGTTCTTCAGGGATTCGTATGTCAGCGGAGGGAACTTGCCAACATCTATGTCGCCGTTCTTCAGGGCTGCCGCCATGACCTGGTCGCTGCCGTACATTGTGAAGACGACCTGATCGTATGCCACCGTCCCGAGGTGATAGTTGGGGTTTCGCTCCAGGATAAGGTACTGGTCTTTGACGAACTCAACGAACTTGAACGGCCCGCTTCCAACAGGGTTGGGGTTCGTCCAAGAGTACTGGATGTCGTAAGGAAGCATCGTGCCCATTAGGTGGACAGGGACTATCGGTATGTCAAGCGTCTCGGGGTGAGTGCTGGGAATCTTGAGGTACACCTCGACGGTATAGTTGTTGTTGAATGCTCTGGCAAACTCCGCCACCTTCGAGTTGATGTACGGTGTGTACGCCCACACCGAAGCATTGAGGTTGATGTTGATGCTGAAGGCGACGTCGCTTGCCTTGACCGGTTCATTGTCATGCCATGTAGCATTTTCGACAATGTGGTATCTCCATAGTCTGTTAGCACCCTCGTCTACGCCAGTCGTTGCAGGGTCGTCCTCTTCAGGCCAGCTGACGACCTCCCAGCTGGAAGCTATCGATGGTCGCGAGTTGAGGTCCTCGTCGATCCTGATCAGCCTGTCGTAAATGAGGCCGAAGGCGACATAGTCCGAGTCCTCGTACGCCGAGAACGGATTCAGGTTGGTTATTGCCTGCAAAATGCCTATTCTCAGTACCCTCGGCTCGTCCGCGGTTGAGGCGATTTCACTCTTGGCCGCCGAGCCGTCGAACATCGCAACAGAGCTCGGAACCACGAAGATTGCAGCAATCGCCAGTGACAAGCACACATTGACTGCTCTCACGCGCTCATTGTTCAAGACGAATCCCCCTGCTTCCCCACCATGATAGGCACGTGCCACGCGGAGGCCAGCATTGTCAAACGCACCGTGCCGAGCTTGACGTAATCGTTCGCCATCTTAAATAACCCTTGTTCACGATATGCAGAACGTTCGGGAATTCTCAAGGTTGTCTCGCGTGAAACCACTTTTTGGCTCCTCACTGACATCAGTTGGATGGTCCGCCCGCACCTCGGCAATCATTTATAGCACGCAATCGATTCCGTGCGAGGGAGACCGAGCTCAACAATAGAGCTTCGGATGGTGGGATGTCAGGCTTGTTTGGGGCAAAATCAAATGCAGGCTAGGGCGTTTCTTGCTAGGAAGCTCGTAAACCTCGTAATTCTTCTCTTTGCTGTTTGGACCCTGAACTTCTTCCTTTTCCACATGCTGCCTGGAGATCCGACGTTTGCGCTCGTGGGCAATCGCATTCCTGCGGATATGGTGGACACTATCAGACACCAGTTCGGCCTGGACCGACCTCTCCTTGACCAGTATTTCGTATCCCTCGGCTCGACTCTCCAGGGCAAACTCGGTTACTCATGGTTCTACAAGGACAATGTTCTCGATGTCGTCCTCTACAGACTGCAGTACACATTGCTGCTTGTCGGAGTGGGTACATTCTTCACTGTCCTCGTGGGGGTCTATCTTGGAATCATCGCAGGCTCGCGGAGAGGTGAGCCTCTCGATGTCGCGATCGTGGGTTCCTCTCTTGCCTTCTATGCGATGCCTGCATTCTGGCTCGGAATGATCCTGATAATGGTCTTGGCTGCCAACTTCAAGCTGTTTCCTTTGCGTGGCTTCTCAGAAGCGGGCGCTTCCAATGAAACTCTTTTCGAGGCCATTCTTGACAGGCTTTGGCACATGGTGCTTCCAGTGCTGACCTTCGTGCTCGTCACCATGTCTGAGTTCGTCCTCATGATGCGGAACGCGCTTGTCGATGTCCTCACTGAAGACTACATAGTGACCGCGCGCGCGAAGGGCCTCTCGCCCAAGATGATCGTCAGGAGGCATGCAGTCCCGAACGCTCTCCTGCCCACCGTCGCGACCACCGCTATGTTCATCGGCTGGATCGTCACAGGCGCGATTATGATTGAGGTCGTCTTTTCGTGGCCGGGTATCGGGAGCCTGATATGGGACGCACTCAACCACAGGGACTATCCCGTACTCCAGGGGATCTTCCTGATCGTCACGATGGCCATGCTCGTGGCCAACTTCGTCGCCGACATTGTATACGTCTACATAGACCCGAGGGTGAGGATTTGAGACTCGGTCGGGAGGGCGCCAGCGAAGGAGGACCCAGTGATGCCGAGCGCCAAGAGTGGAAAAGCATCCGAGTCGAGAAAATGCGTCTCTTCTTGAAGAGGATGCGGGTGACCTGGACAACGTTCAGAAAGAACAGATCGGGAGTATTCGGGTTGATTCTGCTCGCAACTTTCATCGCCGTCGCTTTGTTGTCAGGGCCATTGTACTCCCTAGGTTTGATTCAGAATCCGAACCACGTGACAGAGTCGTCAGATCCAGCTCATGCTCTTGAGGCACCCTCTTCATCGCACCTGCTGGGAACGGACGAGAAGGGAAGGGATGTCCTCAGCGAGATCTTCTACGGCTCGAGGAACTCGCTTATCGTAGGCTTCGCGGCGGCATTCATCACGATCGTGATGGGCGCCGGGATTGGACTCGTGGCAGGCACGTACGGCAAGGGCGTGGATGAGGTTCTGATGAGGTCAACGGACCTGTTCCTCGTTATTCCGTGGCTCCCATTTGCGGTCATCCTCGCCACATTCCTGCCTCCGGAGAACCAGCCTTCTATGTTCAAGATCATCATAGTCATTGGAATCACAAGCTGGCCAGCAACCGCTCGAATCGTCAGGGCGCAGGTGCTCTCCATCAGGGAACGGGCGTTCATCGAGCGGGCAGTTGCGGTCGGCTCTGGAAAGCTGCACATAATCAACGTGCACCTCATGCCGAACGTGTTCCCCTTGGTATTCGCGAACGCCATCCTGAGCGTTTCCTACGCCATCCTCTCGGAAGCGTTCCTTTCATTCTTCGGCCTTAGCGATCCCACTAGAATGACCTGGGGCCTGATGCTCTACAACTCGTTCAACTTCGGCGGGTTCGCAAACAACGCCTATTGGTTCGTTCTGCCCCCGGGAATCTGTATCATACTTGTCGTGTTGGGATTCACGTTCGTGAGCTACGCCCTTGACGAGATACTGAATCCCAGGCTCAGGCACAGATGATCGTGTTCAGGCAGCGGCCTTGATCTCGGCCTTCACCATTGTCTCGAGACGTGCCCTGACATCACCTTGAAGGGGATTTCTCACGGGGCGGGAGGAGAGATCCGAAGCCCTCTTCGCTGCACGCCTGAGGATGTCGGTCGAGCCCTCCCGTTTCCACTGTTCATAGTTCTGGCGCTGCCCAAGGCTCGGCATCCACAGCTCCGACCTGAACTTCGTCATTGTGTCCTTTCGACCCAGGAACATGCCGCCTGGACCAACGTCCCTAATGACGTCAACTCCGAGCGATTCCGGTCGAGTATCGATTCCCCTCAGCATTCTCATCACATATGTCCACATCTCGATGTCGATGACCGCCTCCTCCAGGGACATCACTCTCGCATCGTCAAGACCTCCGATTCCGGTGATGATGTCCGCTCCTGCCAGAGCAGACGGGATCATGGTTGCGATCTTCTCGTATCCCGCCTGAAGTCCAGGGACCTTCGCCGTCGTGCCGAAGCCGCCTCCCATGCTCGGAAGACCCAAGTGCTTTGCCAGTTGGACCGCGGCAGCGTTGCCGATTGCGTTCTCTGGAGACCCCGACGCCCACGCGCCCGTCTGCATGTCCATAGGGCCCGTCAGTATGCAGTGGAATACTGGTGCGCCCTTCTCGCAGAGCTGCGAGATCGTTAGCCCCCCCAGGACCTCCGCATGTCCCTGGACTATCGACCCCGCCATTGTGATTGGCGCGGAGCCCCCGGCCATAGGCATCGACATGAAGACGACGGGAATGCCTGCCTTCGCGAACTCCATCGCCGCCTCGATGGAATCAGTCTCGAACTGCAGTGGGGCGATCGGGCATTGCACCGCGGAGAATATCGGACGCTTCTTGAGAACCTTCTCATCGCCGAGTATCTCGGTGGCGGCCCTGATCTGAGCTCTCGCCATCTTCGACCCGAGTGCTTCATGTTGGATGTGTTTGCCAGTATTCTCGAGCGAGGTCACAAAGGCCCTGAAGAGCTGTGCAGGTGGCGGCACATCCTGCGGGGTCAGGGTCGGCCAGAAAAAATCTAGTGCGTCCATCACGTCCCCGAGTCTCGCGAATCCTGCCAAATCCTCAGTGGTGGATCTTCTGCGAGAGCCGCTCTCGATGTCCCATACTTCGATTGCGAATCCGTCGGTGCAGATCGCTGGTGTTTCGGCCGCGGGGATTTGAATGTCACGAGTGAAGTCCCTGGATGCGAGTACGAATTCTTTCGGAGCGCTTCTAATTGCCTCTTCAACGAGATGTTCGGGGATCTTCACGATGTGCGTTTCTTTGGCGACTTGACAACCGTGATCCTCCAGCAGCTTCTGGGCGGACGCGCTGTTGACCTTCAGGCCAGTATCCGCAAGGACTGAAAGAGCTGCCTCGTGCATTCCCTGCGCCTCGGTCCTGTCAATTATCGAAATCGAACTTCTTCCCGTGAGATTCACCTTCGGTTCAGTACAATGAGCTAGTGCGGGATCTTCTCCTCGCCTTCCTTGACGATCTTGGATAGCTCTCTTCTCACATCACTCGGCAGAGGGGTGACCTCGTGTTCCTTCAGTATCTCCTTCGCCTTCGTCCTTGCGTGGTCGACGACGCCTTTCGAACCCGACGCCTTCCACGTCTGGTAGGTCTGACCGTCAGTAACGAGCGGCCGCCACATCTCCCTGAAATGGTCCAGGGTATGCTTCTGCCCCAGATAGTGTCCCTCGTGACCAACCTTCCTGATAACATCAATGGCTATCGAGTCTTCGTTCACTGGAAATCCCTTGAGCATGTCGATCATCATCGTATAGATTTCGTAGTCGATCAGGAGCTGCTCGTAGGAGAGCACGGTCCAATTCTCTAGGAGTCCCGGTCCCGAAGTGATGTCCGCGCCTGAGAGGTAGTACAGGAACGCGGACAGGACCTTCTCGTAGGCAGCCTGCGCGTCCGGCAGCTTGGAGCACGATCCCCAGCCGCCAACGAATATCGGTATCTTGTAATAACGTGCCATCTGAACATGAGCGGCCCTTACCAAGTTAGCTGCCGGAAAGAGACCCTCGAATATGCCCGTCTCGACGTCCATTGCCATCGGCTCCGTGCTGTAACATACTGGCGAGCCCGGTGCGGCTAGCTGACAGACGGTCGTCAGCGCGAGGACCTGCGCGTTGCCAAGAAGAACGGCGCCGGCGACAGTCATTGGCGAGGTGGCGCCTACGAGCGGCATCGTCATCATCATTGGCGGGCAGCCTGCTCTCACGAACTCGATGGCCACATCTGTCGTCATTCCCAGGATCATGGGAGACGAGGTGCATGTGACTGCAGAGACGATCGGGCGTCTTTTCAGCTCTTCCTTCCCTCCAGCGACTGCTGTGGCCATCTTCAGCTCGTACTGTGCCTCCTCTCTCAGATACGTGGCGCCGCTGACCATGTGTTTCTCGCAGTTGTTGAAGACCGCTTCGAATTCGTGTATCGTGTGAGCGTGTTTGGGGACATCCAGAGGCGTCACGAGGGGATAGTAGATGTTCATGAGCTCGAGGTAGTCAACTATCCTCGCAGACTGCTCGACGTCCTTCTTGGTCGAGGGCCGCCTCTCGCCCGAGTCAAGATCTATTGTGGCGAGCCCGGTTCCGTCCGTGGAGATATAGCAGTGCTTGCCGTCTAGGACGATGTCGTTCTTGGGGTTCCTCGCGCACAATCTGACCGGCCGCTTGCACTTCCTCACGGATTCCATGACCAGGTGCGAAGGTATCCTGGCGATGCTGGTCTTCTCATCCACGCTTGCTCCTGCTGCTGTGAGCAACTCCAGCGCCTCTTTACTCACGACCTTGATGCCCATGGTCTCGAGCAGATCCAGGGAGGATGAATGGATGGAGTCCGCATCGTTCGGGCTCAGAATCTCCAATGGCTTCATACCATATAGGCCGCGTCGCATTGTGGCTGCCAATCGCTCACCCGCGTTTCTCGACCAGTTGCTTGGCCATCACCGTCGCGGACATGGCATCTGCGGCGTACACAGCGCCTATCTCTTTCGCCCAAGTGTCAGTGACCGCTGCGCCTCCGACCATGAAGTGCGCCTTGATTCCAGAGACTCTCAGAGCGTCAATCACTTCCTTCTGGACGTCGACGGTCGTGGTCATCAACGAGGAAGCTCCTACAATATCCGCCCCTACCTCCTTCGCCTTGGAGACGAAGTTGTCCGTCGGAGCGTCTTTTCCGAGGTCGTGGACTTCGAATCCGCCTGCCTCAATCATGATTCTGACCAGGTTCTTCCCTATGTCGTGTATGTCGCCTGCCACGGTCCCGAGGACCACCTGACCAAGCACATGTCTCTTTTCTTTGCTTCTCTTGAGCTCCGGCTCCAGTATCTTGATCGCGCCGTTCATTATCTCCGCGGCGTAGATGAGCTCGACCACGAACATCTCCTTCTTGGCGAATTTCTCGCCCACCTCGCGAATGCCCTTCGAGAGACCTTTCTCGATCGCCTCTACGGGGCTGATGCCCGCGGCCAGTGCCTTTTTCGCCGCCTCGACAGCCATCTCCTGCTGCAGGTTCTTCACGCTGTTCTCGAGCTCGTTCAAGATTGTCTGTTTGTCATCGGGCATACCGTATCCTCCTGTTCTTCAATCGCTCCTTCGACTCTCCGTCCTGTGGAGCCGTCGAGCGCACTCATCTTGGAATCCTCTCCTCTCCTTCCTTGATGATTCTCTTGAGATCGTCATGGACCCCGGCCGGGAGCGGGTCGACCTTGTGCGTTGAGAGTATCTCCTTGACCTTGTCCGCGGCCACTCTCACGACCGTCTTCGACCCGTCCTTGGACCAGGCCTGGTATGGCCTCGGGTCGCTCAGTGCTGGCATCCACAAGTCTTTGAAGTGCTGCACCGTGTGCTTCTGTCCGAGGAAGTGTCCCTCGTGTCCCACCGCTCTGATCTGCTCCATCGCTATTGTCTCGTCGGAGATTACGACTCCTTTGAGCGTCTCGAGCATCATGGTGTACATCTCGTGGTCCAGCACGACCTGTTCATATGATAGGATCGTGTAGTTCTCGAGTAGGCCGGGTCCCGAGTTTATGTCGGCGCCTGCGAGGAGCATGCTGTATCCCATGATGGACTTCTCGTACGCCGCCTGCTCGTCAGGCACCTTTGAGCATGAGCCCCAGCCGCCAACGAAAATCGGCAGGCTGTAGTGTTTTGCCATCTGAATGTGCGCCAAGGTGACCAAAGTGGCTGCCGGGAATGCTGCTGCGAACAGACCTGTTTGCGGTTCCATCGCCATCGGCACGGACGAGTAGACCACGGGTGCTCCAGGCGTGTCCAGTTGCAGGACCGTGATGAGCGCAAGGACCTGCGCGTTGCCAAGGACTATCGGTCCGGCGAGAGTGACCGGGGAACTCGCACCCACGAGCGGCATGGTCATCACGATTGGCGGAACGCCTGCTCTCGCGAACTCTATCGCCGCGTCGGTGGTCAGGCCGAGAACCAGGGGCGATGACGTGCAAACAACAGCTGAGAGAATTGGTCTCTTCCTCAGTTCGTCCTCTCCCCCGGCAACCGCCTGCGCCATCTTCACGGCGTAAACCGCTTCTTCTTTCATGTACGTGGTACCGTTGGTCACGTGTTTTCGGCAGCAGTTGAAGGCGCCCTCCAGCTCATGAAGCACATGCGAATGCTTCGGGACGTCGAGAGGTGTCACAAGCGGATAGTAGATGTTGAGGTATTCGAGGTAGTCCGCGAGTCTCGCGCAGTCCTCCACATCCTTCTTCGTTGATGTGCGTCTCTGGCCCGTCTCAAGATCGAGGACTCCTATTCCGCTGCCATCAGTGCAGAGGTGAACGTGGTCGTCGTCGAGTGTGAAATCATAGGCCGGATCCCTGCCACAGAGCCTCACGGGCCTTCTGCACCTATCGAGCGCCTCTTGAATCAGGTGAGATGGGATCTTCGCAATGCCTTTGGTGAAGTCGACATCGCTCCCGGCGTCTGCGAGGATCTTCAGAGCTCGATCGCTATAGATTTTTATCCCGACCTGGTCCAGCAAGTCCATGGAGGAGTTGTGGATGCCGTCGACGTCTCCGGAAGACAGCAGCCTGAGGGGCCTAATCCTGAGAACTCCTCTGCTCATCTGCCTACTGGCCATTCTTGACCCTCCTCGCCAGCCCGGGCAGGTCGAAAACACGATTCATCAAGTGCGCCCCCCTCGACTGGATTCCTGCCGCTGACAGTCCCCGAGCTGAACGTATGTTGTGGTTATTTAACGACATCGGAGAGGAGATATCTCGGATGTTGGGAACAGCGCTGATGCCTTTGAGTTCCCTCATCACGTCATTCCGACTTCTTCTCCGTACCCTTGAGTATCTCGTCTATTCGGCGTCCCACGTCGGACGGTAGACGCTCGTGCACATCGGATGAGAAGAGACGCTCAGCTTCCTCGTGTGCGCGTTCGAGAATCGATTTGCTGCCCTCCTTCGCCCAGACTGCATACGGGTTGACATCTGTCAGCTTCGGCCGCCATGATCTCTTGAGGGTATCGACCGTGGATTTCTCTGCGATGAAGTGTCCTTCGTGGCCCACCTTGCGTATGAGCGGCAAGGCAAAGGAATCCTCGTCCATGGCGAATCCCTCGAGCATGCTCGCCATCATCTTGAACGCCTCGACATCTATCAGGAGCTGCTCGTACGATAGAAGCGTGAAGCTCTCCAGAAGACCAGGGCCACCCAAAAAGTCCGCACCCGCCAGGAACATGGTCCAGGCGCTGAGCGCTTTCTCGTATGCCGCCTGGGAATCCGGGGTCTTGGAGCTCGAGCCGTGCCCTCCGGAGAAGAACGGAAGATCATAGAATGCCGCCATCTGGATGTGGCCAGCCGCGACAAGGTTTCCCAGAGGAAGGGCGCCTCCGAAAGACCCTGTGGTAATGTCCATGGACATGGGCACCGAGGAGTAGATGATTGGGGAGCCTGGGTGCGCGAGCTGGATTATGGTGTTGACTCCCAGGATTTGCGCGTTGCCTATTAGGACTGAACCAGCGATTGTCGCGGGCCCACTCGCCCCGACCAGTGGCATCGTCATTACGATCGGAGGGATGCCAGCGGCGGCGTATTCGATGGCCGGCTCGATGGTTTTGCCGATCATCATCGGTGAGGACACGCAGTTGATGGAGGAAACCAGAGGCCTCTTCTTCAGCTCCTCACGGCCTCCGATGACCGATGCGGCTATCTGAATCTCCAGGTCCGCCTCCTCCTTTCTGTAGACTCCCCCGCTGACTATGTGCTTTCGAGTGTTCTTGACAGAGGCTGCGAGTTCATAAGCGGTGTGTGCCTGTGCGGGTACATCAGACGGTGTGACCATCGGCGTGTAGGAGACTATCTCTGGGATTTGGTCTATGAATCGCGCGCATTCTTCGACGTCCTTGAGCAGAGCTTCCCTGCGCTTGCCGGTCTTGAAGTCGAGCACCGCGATTCCCTCGCCATCCGTGCTCAGGTAATGGTGTTCGCGGTCGAGCACGAAATCCATGTCGGGAGTCCTGCCAGCAAGCTTCACGGGCCGGAGACACTTGCGCATGCTCTCCTCGACCAGGGACCGGGGGATCTGGGCGATTTTGGAGTGCGTGTCCACGACTGCGCCATTCCTGCCGAGGATCTCGAGGGCCTCGTCGCTGAACACCTTGACGCCCATCGTCTCCAACAACTCAAGAGATCTCTCGTGGACCTCCTTGCGCTGGTCGTTCGTCAGTACTGTGAGGTTGCCCAGCCTTCTCTTTACCCCTAGGGTTGACATGATTTTCACCTGGTTTGATGGGGGCGATTCGAGGTGCCATCATGTATAAGATACTTAGATTACTCGGTCTAGGAAGAAGATAATAGTGCCTGGTGTTTTTCGGAAGAATCATGGAACGAAAGAGAATCCTCCTGGCACTAGTCCTCTTGTTCGCGGCCTTGTAATATGTCGGAAGGCTGGCCATCTTCTATGTCGCAACTACTGGTGGCATTGCTTTCGAGGAAGAGCAGACGGTTCTTGTGGAGAACGTCGTGAGCGTCAGCTTCCTTGCGATCGGATTGGTCGGGCTCCTGATGCTTCCGGGCTTGTACCTCATGAAGTCCTGGGGGTTCTGGGGAACGATTGCAGTCAGCGTATACACGATTGTGTTCGACCTCTGGGCGTATCTGGAGGTTCAGAGCTCTGCCATCGCTGGAATTATCCCGGCAGGCATCACACTCGGATACCTCCTGTTCGCGAGGCGGGACTATCTTGGTATCCGTCAGCTCCAGATGGGCGCGTAGACGTCTCTGATCAGATCGAAGTCGAAATTGGCTGAGAGAGACCGCCTCTCGACGCATTTCCTTTGCTCTGATTCCTCCAGCCATTGTTTCCGTCAGGAAGATCGGGTGTCGAATCATCGGATGTGGAATCAAGATCTTCTCTGGATAGCAACGCCGAGGATACTCGCGATGAGCTCGATCCATCTTATCGTCGCGGAGTCCGGGAGCTTCTTCAACCTCGTTCCAGAGGTCTCGATGAACCCGAGGATGTCTCCGTCCGGCCCATAGAAGAAGAAATCGATGTAATCCGCCTCGAGGCTGTCATTCAGGGCCCTTCTTCTCATTCCTATCAGCCCAGGGCGACGGTAAGTGGACTCCTCCCCTGAGGCGTAGGGGTGATCCTCGGTGAGGAATAGCTTCGTGCGTTCGCTGATATCGTGGTACGGATACGTGCTGTTATCCTCGAGCTGTTCTCTCGAATAGGCGATGCTCTTGAACCCGTCAGCGACATCTTTATCCAGCCCGACCACGACTTTGTATCTATACTTTCTGTCGGCGGGATCTCTCACGCAAATGGTGGCGCTCTCCATCCCGAAGACCCTGGTGACCATGTCCGCTGTCTCTCTCATGAATGCATCTATGTCGAGATTTGGTCGCTCAATCTTGGTACAGAGTCCGGAAACCGCATCTAAGTGCTTCGTCGTCTGATCCTTGACTCCTCGGGAATAGTCAATCTTCATCTTGTCCGCAACATCTCTCGGATCAACGGTCTTCGAAATCTCGCCAGTGCGGTCGACCATTTCCATCCACTCAGCATCGCAGTTGTGGAGATGCGGTGACCGTATCTCCCGAAGAGCACAAAACATTTTCCCAGGCCGATGGTGATTCTGAACGGCAATTGAGTCCCTGGAGGTGGATCAGTCCGTCTTTGATATGGATTAGGGATATCCTCTCTGAGGAGAGGATATATCTCCTGTCGTGCCTCTATCAGCGTTAATATCGCTCAGAGGATTTGGAGCCTACGGTCCTTCAAATCAGAACACGGAGGATGCAGATATCGAAGTCTTGGAGTATCTTGAGAAGAATGGCTGCTTGGCTCGCGTGGTATCGATAGTTCACCTCGAAGAGCTTCGGAACGAGGTTAAGGCCCTCCACACGGATAGGCTGCTCGACGAAGGGTTCTATCACGAGTGGATGGTCCCGCGGGTGGACCCCAAGAAGGCGCGAGGGATGAGCAAGGCGAAGTCCATTTTCGTCGCCGCCTTCCCAACACCTGCGACGATCACCAAGTTCCATTGGGCCGGGCAGACTGTCGAGCTGATGGTGCCTCCGACCTACGGCAACTATGTCCATGTCTCCAATCGCTTGATGAAGCTTCTCAAGGAGGCGTTCCTCCCGGAGAAGCACTGGATTGCCCGTGCGGTCCTGCCGGTCAAGCTTCTTGCGGCAAGGAGCGGGCTCGCGCAGTACGGCAAGAACAACATCACCTACATTCCGAAGAACGGTAGCTTCCACACGCTCGCAGCAGTCTACACAGACTTCGAAAGTCCGGAGGACCATTGGCAGGAGAAGGTCGCCCTTCCCAAATGTGAGAAGTGCAAGGCGTGCACGATCGCATGTCCGACGGGCGCGATTAGCGGAGACAGGTTCCTGATTCATGTCGAGAGATGCCTTACCCTGTACACCGAGAAGGCGGCGTCGCAGCCTTTCCCTGACTGGATACCCCCGTCGGCGCACAACTCAATCATCGGCTGCATGCGCTGCCAGAGGGTCTGCCCCTACGACAAGGAGATCATCGGCTGGCACAGAGACTCCGGGGAATTCAGCGAGAAGGAGACCGCATACTTGCTGAAGGGGAACTTCTCGGGGGCAGAAGCGAAGGCTTTGGAACGAAAGCTGAAGCGAGTCGGTCTTGATCTGAGCGTCTTCCCGAGGAATCTAGAGGTCCACCTCCGACGGATGGGGCTCCTGCAGTGATGCCACACCACATCTAGTTCGTCTCGAGGATGTTCTAAGGGTTGGCGAGTTCCTGAACGATGTTCAATATGGGATCGTCAGAGCGATTGAGACTATGACGAGGACGTAGAACCCGCATGAGATGGCGGTGGACCAGAAGGTCTTAGACTTCGATTCGGTACCGCGGCCCAGTGCCCAGAAGACGGACGCCTCAACCAAGAGGATTGCTCCGGAGATGGCTGCTGTTTCGGACGGTAGACCCAGTGCGCCACCCACGAAGGCAGACACTCCTCCCAGGACAAGCATGAGCACCCCAATCATCCATGATTTACCCGCCCCAAGCCTCACGACCAAATTCTTCTTCCCGGCAGCAAAATCAGCTTCCCTGTCGGGATGCTCGACGACCATCATGAGCCCTAACATCTGGAACACGATAGGAGCCGTGACAAGCACCACCAACTGGTCGAACTCCCCGGACATCACATAGAAGGATACCGCGGGGGTCAGGAACGATACCATGAATGCCATAGCGACCTCGCCGAAGCCTCTGAATGAGAGTTGCAGCGGCCCGAGCGAGTATGACAAGGCCAAGGAAAGGCCGACGACAATCAGTAACAAGGATGTGATTCCGGTTTCGAATACAAGCACAAGCGCCACAGAAGCAACAAGCGTAAGCACGGTCCAGAATACCAAGGTCCTGATAACCGTGTTCACACTGATTCGTCCCGAGACGATCATCCCGCTTCCACCGGAAAACCATGTACGATTGTTGTTCAGTCTGTCAGAGCCAACATCCGCGAGTTCGTTCGCACAGGCACCTGCGAGCTGTGAAGACCAGACAACAACCTGGAAGAGGGTGAATCTCGTCCATTGCAAGTCTGCCCCAAGATGAAGCGCGGCCATCGTCCCGAGCAAGTTGAGTGCGAGACCTGCGATGAGAAACTGTGGGCGCAGGAGCTTGGCAAAGTCAAGAAGCCTCACTAGTCGCTTCCCCCGCTATCCCCGATGCCTCTCCTCCTTAATGTCCGTTCCCGGCGCAATATTGGAGCAGAATGGCAAGTGTGTCGACTAGTGGCTCTTCTCAGTGGAGATTGTATGACTGTGGTGAATCACCCGAACCGGGTTCATGCGTACGGGGCACATCACTGAAATGATCTTCCCAACAATCAGGCGGGTAGCGTGAAGCTTTGGAATGCGCTGGACGCGGACTCTTTCCCAAGCATGTCCGTTGCGTAGGTCGTAATGAGGTAGTTCCCCGCAGGCAGGTTGGAGAGCAAGATGACCCCGGTGATGTTCGCCGTGCTCTGGTTGACCCAGTAAACCTTCTGGAACACTGAATTGCCAAGCGGCGACACATTGGCGTAGACAGCAATCGTGATCGTTGAGATTGCATTGTCGATGTCGGATGCATTTACCCAAACCCTCATGCCGTTGGCTCCGTTCACGAAGACTGCATCCACGATCACTGGGGGATTGTTCGAGCTATCGTTCTCCGACCCACCTGACATGAACAGAAGATAACCCACGGTAGCCGCAATCGCCACGATGGTCACTACGACGACCGCCACGATCTTGCCTGAAGGAGTCCCAGTGCCCTCAATTGAGAAGGAATCTTTGCTGGAACTGCTTCCGGACTTTTCGTCCGTTAGCTTGTCCATCTTGGCATGAGCGCCGTCCATCCGGGCTTCGTCCTTCTCGCAATGGGCTTTGATGTCACTGAGGGTCATTGAACCTCCGCACTGTGTAATCGGTTGCGGCCTTGTTCAACTGGAGTGTCAGGACTCCCCTCAGTCCGAACATAGCCTGCCGCCTTGTGCCCAGTTGTTCTTCGGGACCTCGTACATTATGACGTCTATTGCATCCCGAGGAACCTTCTCGTTCTCGAAGACCCTGGTTATACCCTCGGCAATCCTTCTCTTTGCGTGATCGTCTCTTCCCGGCCACATGTGCACAATTATGGTTGGCATGCGAACTTCCCTCCTTCGCCCTGCAATCCAGTCGCAATCATATGGTTCTTGCTAGGGGTTCGCCGGATTCGGAGAAGTGATCACGCGCTCTTCTCGATCACGGTCGTTTTGGCGAGCTTGTCCAAGTACCTCTGGTGCGCGTCAGTGGTCTCCACAACGAGGGATACTACGAATTCCAGGAGCAGCAACAACGGGATCACTTTCGTGATGTTCCTAACCAGAGTGTCGGAAAGGTCGAGTTTGCCCCTGGTCGACACGACCTTCAGGCCCAAAATCGCCTTGCCTATGGTGATACCTGACGCAGATTCAAAGAAGGCTGAGTACAGGAACAAGACGACGCCTCCAATACCTACCGACCACCAGCCTCCAAGTGTCCAGATTATGAAGACGAGGATCACATAGACGGGAAGCACGACGAATATCATGTCGAGCACAAGGGCGACGAATCGCTTTGCCCAGTGCAGTTGCAGTCCCTTGTAGTGCGATATGTAGTCCAGCAGAGTCGCCTTCTGACCCGGTTGCAGCTGGGGCGGCAGTTCGGGCGCAGGCTGAACCGGCTGCTGATTCGGGATCTGCTGCGGGGTACCCTGCGGTGTAGATGGGGCAGCAAGTGGGAGTGCCGATGCGCAGTTGTTGCAGTACCTAGCTCCATCTGCATTCTGTGCGCCACACTTCGAGCAATACACCATGTTATTACCGATTTAGGATACCCTGGTCATGTTAAACACTTTACGGTCTTGTTCGCACCCATTGGCTCGTTGCTGGTTACCTGAGAATGCCAGAGTATGGTGGATTTCCGGTATGATGATGGCCCTAGTAGCTGTGAGAAGAAGGAGGAGGGAAGAGGTTGGAGAGGGTCGGAGGCGACCATCTTCTCGGGAATAGTCCTACACAGGGTGATACTCTCTATCACGGCGATTGACGATTCCCGAGGCGGAAAGCTATTAGTACGAAGCCGCGCGCCTAGTAATGCACGCCTCGAGGGTGGTTCGAGGGGGAGGTGAAACGATGTTGTTGCTTTGGAGCGCTAACTTGGAGAAAGGAAGAGACTTGGAATACAAGAGATTCATGGCCAAGAACCTCGCGACATACAAGAAGCGTCCTCCGCCGGGGTGTGTCCTCAAAGGGGTCTATGGTTCAACGTTCAATATTGGCCGGTACGATGTGACCTGGATATGGGAGTTCAAGAAGTTTGCTGACTTGGACGCCGCACGCGAGTACACAGATCCCATCATGGACAAGCTTTGGGTGGAAGAGGCCGACTTCTACGTGCCCGGTTCTATGAACACTGTCATCCTTCGTGATGTGGGCGAGTGGAGCGTCCTGCCCCCGAAGGGACATAAGAAACGGAAGACGTGAACGCGTCATACGAGTAAGCAAACACAGAAAACCTTCTCTCTATGTTTTGGTTCCATCATGTCTTCCGCCATGCCTTCTCGCTCATCAGTGGCTTCGCGACCGCAGCAAGGAGGTTCCTTCGCATTCTGCCGGACGCCACGAGCTCCAGGCCTGCCTTCTTCGCAGAATCAAGGACCTTGTCCGTCCTTGGCCCTTTCTTGGTGAGGGCGGAGGAGTGTGGCCTCAGCAGTGCCCCGGCGAATTCAACACTGATGTCCTCGGCTAGCTCCTTCGCGATTCTGAGTACCGTTCCGAAGTTGCCCATCTCCCACCAGCCGCTCGAGGAGACCAGAACGATCTTCTTGATGTTGAAGTCGGGATGGAGTCGGGCGCGCGTACGCCCGTTTCTCGTCGTCAACACAGGGTCGACCAAGGGGCAGAGACGGTTGAGGAAATTCTGCATCTCGCCGGGCAAGGGTATGTAGACGGGCGTGGCTAGAACGAGGATGTCCGCCCTTTTCAAGGCGGCGATGACCGTTTGCATGTCGTCTTTGATCATGCATTCGCCGGGCTTCGTGTTCCAGCAGTGGAACTCCCCTTTGCATGGCTTGATTTCCAACCGCTTGAGGTAGAAGAGATCGATCTCCGCCCCGGCTTCCCTCATGCCTTCGATAAATGGCCTCAGGATCAGCTCCGTGTATCCTTTCTCCATCTTGGGACTGCCATTCACGGCCACAACGCGAGTCATGTCCTTCCTCCGGAACGGTTCAACGAAGTATGTCCTCATAACAGTTGGCTGGGTCCAAGCTTGATTTGTCCATGAGGATCCGCTCAGAGCTGAGTTTGAATTGATATGTCCGCCCGTTCTTCAGCCGGAGAATTGTTGGACAGCATCGTGAGACACCCGCTCGCGGCCGAGACCCCTCTTCTCCGTATTCTCGGTCTGAGTCTTCAAGTTCAAATAGCCAGTAAGCGATTACTACCCAGTTCCACAACGTATTGTGGATACGACTCGAGGGGGGAGAGAAGATCAGGAAGAACACAGTTGCTGTTTTCGCGCTATTCCTGGTGGCGATCATGGTCTTGTCGGGCCTGTCGCTGTCAGCAGAGGCAATGAGAATGGGAGTGCAGGCACTCAGCGAAGAGGAACTCGCATTTGCGAAGGCCGTTGGAGTCGGCGACTACGCCTACGGAATCGATGAGGTGTACGCCTACGAGTATGGCGAGTTCGAGATGGAGCTGGGCGAGGCGTGGAGAGGCGCAGGAAGCGCGCCGGCACACGAGTACGCCCAGTATCTCCAGGATGAGATGACTCGGATCGGGCTGAAGAATGTCGAGCAGGAAGGGTTCCCAGTGCATGCCTACAACTATGGGGGCGCATCTGTTCAGATAGTCGGCCCAGAACCTGGAGTTGTCTGGCTCGCGGCGGGACACGGGGGACTACCTGGAACCCCGCCTGATGGGCTGACTGCGGAGATTGTGTACGTCGGTCTTGGGACGAGGTTCGATTATCCGGCCGAGGGAGTCGATGGGAAGCTGGTCTTGATCGAGGTGAGCGAGGAGGAGATGTACTGGCTGCAGTATCCGCTCTATGAGGCGGAGCTCCATGGTGCGATCGGAGCGGTCGTGACATGGATTGAGTACCAGGAAGTGGAGGACTCGGTCGTCACGCATGATTCGGAGGCTCGCACGACGATACCAGCCGTTGACATCAGCCACAAGAACGCGGAGTATCTGAAGAACCTGATCATGACGAGCGACGACCCTGTCAGGGTGAAGATCTGGTGCGACGCGACGATAGACTTTGATGGTATCGGCTACAACGTGTACGGGTACATTCCAGGCACTGTTCACCCGGACGAGTACATCGTAATCGGAGACCACTACGACAAGTGGTGGTATGGTGCGTCGGATGACGGCTCAGGAGTGGCTCGCCTGCTTGGAATCGCGAAGGCCATGGTGGATTCGGGCTATGAGCCTGACAGAACGATCGTCTTCGTGGCCCAAGATGCGGAGGAGTGGGGCTGGGTCGACACGGAGTTCGACTGGGCTCTCGGGGCTTGGTGGTCGATATTCTACCAGCACAAAGACTGGGCGGGGAAGACCCGGGGATACTTCAATCTAGAGGGTGGAGGCGACAGCGGCGCGACGAGCGTGTACGCATGGGGCACGCCGGAGACGCAGCTGTTTCGGAAATCCATGTTGAGGCTGTTCGACCAGTGGTTCATGAACAACGAGCCATGGTCTGCGTACTACCACCGGTCGGTCGAGTGGACTGAGAAGTTCTTCACGACATGGGCGGACGGGTTCAGCTACGGAGCCGCTGGAATTCCTGTCATGGACGTCGGATCCCGGAGGTCGTTCGAGCCCTCAGGATCATCATACCACACTCAGATGGACACGATGGAATGGATCTCAGCTGAGAGCCTTGCCATGAGCATCATATCGAATGGGATCGCGGCGATCGAGCTCGACAGGGCGGTCATAGCTCCGTACAGCTTCCAGAAGAGGGTGGACGACATCCAGAAGAACCTGAACTATGACCAGCTCAGGCTGTCGGGCATAGATACGAAAGCACTCGACGCTGCCCTGAAGGAGCTTTACATGGTGGGGGACGATCTCTGGAACATGATCCGCTCAACGCAGTATTCTGCCAACGTGGACGAAGTCAATCAGCTTCTGCTAGCCGCCCAGAAGACGCTTCAGTCAAGCCTGCAGACGGTGGGCGGATACATCGAGCCGATGTATCCACAGGAGCACTACGAAGACGACGCATGGTTCCTGAGAGAGGGAATCTACTCGTTGGAGGATGGCAACATCGACAGGGCGCTGATGTGGCTCTCTTGGGTCTACGGGATGTACACCGGCAGATGGGTCAGCTACGAGAACTACAAGTATCTGCAGGTCGACAGGTGGAACATCGATGACTTCAAGCAGTTCTGGGGCAGGAACCGCACGGCCCAGATCATAGACATCTGGCACGATTACGACTCACTACTGCAGAGGAAGGCCGCGGGAGACTGGGACTTCGATGCCGAAATCACCTCACTCTGGAAGAAGTACGATATGGTCATCAGTGATCTTCAGAGCGCAGTGGACAAGATGACCAAGACTGTCATGGATACGACGGTCACTTTGAACGAGGCGAAGGCGCTGCTGGAGATGTAGCGAAGCGAGCAAACTCTGAAAACCCCTTACTCTTCTATCTTTTCTATCGGTCGCAATCATCAATATGACGGTCTGTCTGCGGGAACCGTGTCTTGACTTTCAGGTTTGGCTCTGCGTCAATCAAGAGAATATCACACGGAGCCAGACTCCATTGCTCTTCCTTATCGATGGCCCTTCACCTTTGAGGACCCGATCCGCTGTCTTTTCGAGGGTTTTTGATAGTCGTCATAGTCCTTATCGCAGTTCTTCACATCGTAGACAGGACTTCCATCAAATGCATCTAGCCCTCTAATAGTAACTACATTCCCTTTGACACTCACCAAGTCGACAAGAGTCAGGCCCAACTTGTTCGGTCTCTTCACATCTCTGCTGGCGAAGACCCCAACGAGCGATTCGTCCTTCGCGCACCTGGGCCGAACCCTAGGAGTCCACCCACGATGTTGGTGAAAGCCAAAGATCACCCAGATTCGTTTCAGCCGGTCGAGTCCGGATAGCGCGTCAACGTATTCCTTCTCAAAGACAAGCTTCGACGTCACCTGATGCCAATCCTGAGCAGTTTCCGTGATTCCGTTTACAGCCGTAGCGATTCGTTTTAGCTTCAAGGTGATCTCCTTTATGTATGAAGTTGAGTTGCGCTTCTGATAGCTTCGTTCCATCCCTAAAGTCTTTCCTCTAGATGCGCCGTGTACGTGCCTAGTTGACTAGATCTTCTCAGCATGCCGAAGCAAACCGATAAATGGCATGTCGGCATTCCCGCCTCAGGTTGCGGGTCGCAGTGGCCGTTCTCAGATTCGGGTTCATGGACAGGCAGGAAGAAGACATCATCCACGCGCAAAGTATCGAGTGCCTTGAGAGGCTTGGCGTCCTCATCCATAGCCAGAGCGTGCTAAAGATGCTTCAAGGCGCGGGAGCCGAAGTGGACCTCAAGAAGCAGATCGCCAGAATCCCGGAGAAATTAGTCAATGACGCAGTCAAGAAGGCACCGAAGGCGATCACGCTCGGCGCCAGGGATTCTAAGCGCGACCTCAAAATTCCAGTCGAGCGCTTCCCGTTCGTGTCCACCGGAGGCGTCACGGTCTTCATGTCGGACCTCGAGACGGGAGCGAGGCGGAAGGCGACGAGCAAGGACCTCGCGGACTTTGCTAGGCTTACTGATGCGATGGATCCTGTTGACGCGTTCTGGCCTATTGTGACTACATCCGAAGTTCCAGCGCATGCGCAGTTCGCCAACGAACTCTGGGTCTCACTCCAGAACACGACGAAGCACATTCTTGGCTCGGCCGGGTCAGGCACCCTTGGCATACCTGATGCGCAGACCCAGATTGCCCTCGGAGCGCTTGTAGCCGGTGGTCCTGACAAGCTCAGGAAGCGGCCACTCTTCTCCGTTCTGAGCTGCATCGTGCCTCCTCTGGTATTCGAGGCCGGCGCCGTGGAGGCACAGGTGGAGTACGCCCGCGCTGGAATTCCGATCATATCGATGTCCATGTGCATGGGGGGCATGACCGCCCCGGTGACGCTCGCGGGGACGATCCTGACCCTTAACATCGAAAACCTCGCGAGCCTGGTCATCACCCAGACCGCTGCTCCTGGAGCCCCTCACATATACTGTTCCGAGGCTACGCTTGGGAACGTTGTGACGGGGCTCATAGGCTACAGGGGCCCTGAGGCCCCGATGATATTCGCCGCGGCGGCGCAGATGGCTCGCAGGTACGGCCTTCCGAAGATGGCAGGCATCCTGGGAATCGATGGCGATACTCCAGGGGTTCCTATTCCTTATGGCGAGGTCTCCGCAATGATGTTGTCAACCATGTCGGGAACGGACCTCTGCTCGGGCGTAGGGGGTCTGGACCTCGACAAGGGCTGCTCCCTGGAGCAGGTCGTGATAGACTCCGTAATGTGGGAGGAGTTCCGAGCATTCATGAGGGCCTTCCCTGTGACGGAGGAGACTGCCGCGTTGAAGGTCATTGAGAGGGTTGGGCAAGGGAACACCTTCCTGAACGATCCTCACACAGTGAGGAACTTCAGAAGCCAGATGCTCATGAGAAACAAGAGGATGGAGCTGTACGGGGCGACGATGTCTGATAAGATGGTCTCAGATGCGAGGGACGTCGTGAGGAGAACCCTGAAGGAACATGCAGTGGAGCCGTTGGACAGAGACATCCTTGCGAGAGGAAACAGAATTCACAGCGCATATGTGGGATCGCGAAGGTGACGAGCGAGATCTGTAAGGTGCGTATCTCCAAGATGTACAGGCAACAAAATGTGAGCTAGGACATCTGGCTATTATCCCATCATCTGATCAATGAGCCAAGCAAGACTCCATCCCTTTGTCTTTGCTGCGCTCTCTCAAGATTGCCTCCCCCCTCCTGATGACTTCTCTGTCGAGTTTCGGAACTTCGTGCTCTTTCAGCAGCTTCTTGGCAATCTCGCGCGCTTCGGGCAGCATCTTGCTGGACAATGTGGCCTCGAGGGCGAGGTTCTTCTTGTTCCAGAAGTGCAACTCTTTTCTGAAAGTCCTCCCGGTGTGAGCATGGGATAGGTAACTGTTGCCATGCCCGACTTCCCTCATGACATCGAGGGCAGTCGTCTTGTCGTCGATTGTGAAATCTCTCAAGAACGCCCGGAAATCGTCCCATACGATTGAGTCCAACACCATCTGCTCCATAGAGCATCCCTTGGCACTGTCGAGTCCACCAATCCCGGAAATCAGGTCGCTGCCGGAGAACACGCCCAAGGCGTATGCGAAAGCCTCGGACAGCGAAACCTGGATGCCCGGCCCCTTCCCTCCCATGCCCCAGTTGGCCACCATGCAAGGTCTTCCGTATCGTCTGGCCATCTGTCCTGCCGCAGCAGAAATCATCATTCCCTCGGGTGCGTACATGTTGATGGCTCCTGTCACAAAGTCCGCGGGCATTGAGCACGATCCATATATGTGCGGCGCCCCGGGCGAAGCGCATTGGGATATGACGATGCTTGCGAGATTCTCAGCGTTCAAGTTCACGATGGTTCCCGCCAATGTGACAGGTGCGGACATGCCCGACATCGACATGGAGTGACAGAGAACAGGGACGCCAGCTCTTGCGAACTCGACCTGTGCCTCCACCGCCCCTTTGTCAAAAGACAAAGGGGAGATCGGGTTGGTAGCGCAGGAGAAGATCGGTCTTTTCATTAGCTTCTCCTTTCCACCAACGACGATCGACCCGAGTTCTATCATTCCTTTCGCATCGGAAGCGTCCGTGCAATCCCCCTGCACATGGAGGGTGCAGTTCTGAAACGCCGTCCAAAGCTCGTGCAGGTTGTGACTTCCTGACGGGACGTCTGATATTGTTACGATTGGCCAGAAGAAGTCCACTGCGTCGAGAGCGTCTGCGAGTCTTGCGAATTGCGAGAAATCATTCCTGGTGGCGTTGCGCTTCTCACCCGTCTCAAGATCTCTCATGTATAGCGTGAGACCGTCTGTCGTGAGGTGCGGCATTCCTGTCGTTGGGACTCCGATGTCATTTGTTCGCTCCCTCGCGCACAACTCGAATCTGTTGGGCGCTTTCTTGAGAGCGCCACTGACCATAGCTTCGGGAATTCGTGCTATCTGACTCTTCTTGTCAACATCCGCGCCCGAATCATTCAGCAGTGATAGGACGGACTTGCTCCTGACAAGCACTCCGATCTCGCTCAGAGTCTCGAGACTCTTCTCATGCACAAGCTCTTCCTCGTCTGAGCTCAGGAATCGTAGGCGCGCGATTGCCACTTATCTCTCCTCCTTGGTTCCCCAACTGGTCTGTTCATCAATCTCCCTTTCTGGGTGCGGCCTGGGAGATGTGCCTCACATACATCGTACCATGTCGATCAAGTTTTGGCAACTTCCTTCACGATTTGGTCGAGCCGCTTCGAGATGCCGGCGTCCAGCCTCACTGGTTTGTGGTTCTTCAGGATCCAATCGGCCTTCTCCTTCGCCAGCGTCAGGTCGTCCTTCTTCCCCTTCTGTTCCCACTGCTCGAATGGCTCGGAGTTGAAGATTGGCGACTGATAGAACTGACGGGCCTCTACCATGGTGGCTCTCTCTCCCAAGTAGCTCCCCTTCTTTGCACCCATCCCGAGAATGCCGACTTCCCGGATCATGTCCATATGCATGCTCTCTTTCGTTACGGGGATCTCACGGCCTGAGGCCATCGCCCTGCCGACTATGTCATCGTCGATGATCATCTGCTCGTAGGATAGTACAGTCGAACAATCGAGCATTCCGATCCCATTGTTGATCTCCTGTCCGAAAAGAACGCTGGCCAGAGCCAGCATTCCGTTCTCAAACGAGCTCTGCATGCCTGGTGTCTTTGCGTTACAGCCTGTGCCACCATATGACGGCATCTTGACGTATCTCGCCATCTCGCCCGCCGCAGCGCACAGGACGAGTCCTTCTGGTGAGGCCAACTGGATCGCGCCCGTCCGAGGGTCCATGTTCGAGAGGACCGCGCCGTAGATGGCGGGCGACCCCGGAGCATGCGCTTGCATCGCCGCCGCCAGGGCAAGGGTCTCTGCGTGATTGACAACCAAGTTCCCGGCGATCGTCGCAGGCGAGCTGACCCCCATCATTGCCATTCCCGTAATGTGCACCGGGACCTTTGCCTCGGACCAGACCATGGCCGCATCCGTAGCATGTCCGTCGAGAGTGAGGGGGGACATCGTGCAGACCATTGCCGACATGATATGTCTCTTCCTGAGTTCCTCCAACCCACCAACTATCTCCGATGCCATCTTGATCTGGAGTTTTGCCTCTTCAGCGGTCGAAGTTGATTCGCTGAGGATGTGCTTCCTCGTAATGTCAAATGATTCCTTCATTCCAACGATGACGTGTGTCTTCTGAGGTATGTCCGAGGGGACAACCATCGGCTCATAGATGCTTAGGTACGGCAGCCAGTCGCTGATGATTGCCGAGTTCGTTATGTCTTGCAGGACCGAGAGCCTCCTGGTGCGGGTCTTCTGGTCCCAGACGCTGATCCCGCAGCCATCGGTCGTGTAGTAGCAGTGCTGTCCGTCAAGAGGAAGGTCAAATTCCTCATCGCGGCCCGCAAGGACGACTCCCTGTGGCACCTTCGAAATCAATGACTTCGTCAAATCTGCTGGAAACTTGACGACGCTGGTTCTCTCATCGATAGAAGCTCCAGCCCTCTTGAGCGATTCGCGAGCCACCTTGCTGTGTATCCTGACGCCTACGGTCTCCATGACGTTCAGGCCGGCCTCGTGAATCTGCTTCTTGTCCTCTCCTTTCAGTATTGGCACTGGTTTTCTTACTCTGAATCTCTCTGCAAACGCCGGCATAGTCCGACCTCCTCCCTTTGGATTACGGCATTTCAACGCCATAGATAAGTCTTTTTGAATTCCGACGGGCAAAGGTTCTCATTCATTGCGATCTCGGCCGAGATATGGATCCTTGGGTTGTGAACCGTCTTGCATGGCTCTGAGACTGTCACGTGCAGGGAGCTGTGTGTGAACCAGAACTGCTGGTCACCCTTCAATCAGGGATTCTTGATGCCGCCCTGGTCCAATCGGACTGGCAGGACCGACCCATTCGAACCCTCTGGCAGCATTTTCTGCTGTCACAAAGCTCGGCCATCACAATGTTCAGTTGGATTCGAGGATTCCGGGCTGTTTCTCCGGTCAGGTTTTCCCTGCTAACCGCCCCTCGCGAGGTCCAGGAATCTGAGATATCCCATATAGGTCTTGACTGCCAGATACCTCAGAGGTTCCGGCGGAATATAAGGAGGAAGTCTGTGCTGGTAGAATGGCATCTGCTTCCACTCGTCTCCTCTGCCAGAAAGAATGTCCGCGATGACTTTGCCAAACAGGAAAGCCAAGGAAACGCCATGTCCTGCATATCCCAGACCGTAGTAGATGTTCTTGTTCTTGCCCGTCACTCCAACGGATTGGGCCATGTCGAGGGAGAATGACATCACGCCGCTCCATACATACTCGAACTCTACATCCTTCAGCGCTGGATGGATCCTTACCAGCTCCTTCTTCAGGGCCTTTCTTCTCCTATCCAGATCCTTCTTGTAAGTGATACTGTCGTTGAAGAAGTACTCTGCATTACCTGCGCCGATAGTGATCCTGTCGTCCTCCGTCGTGCCAAAATGGAATAGGTAGACATGATCGTCGTGAAAGGGAATTCTGCTGGTCCAGCCAATTCTCGAGAAGGTGCCATCCTCGAGCTTCGTTGTCGCCGCCATCTCGGTATGAGACACGATGACTCTATTCCTGAAGAAGCCCAGCTTCGTCGTGTACCCGTCCGTGCCAAGAACTAGGGCATTGGCAGACACGGTGTGATTCTCTCCAACATCACCACCTACGAGCAGACGTGCAGGTTTGCCGTCGTCTACCTCAAGTACTGGACTGTTCTCGTAGACGACCACACCCTGGGTCTCCGCCGCCTTCTTGAGTGCCAGAACCATACTCATCGGGTTCACCTCAGCGCCGTTCGGGTCGAACAAACCCCCTGCATACGCAGTGGTGCCTATCTCGTGGGCGATCCGATCCCCGGTCCAGAACTCTATCGGGATCCCCAACGATTCCACTTTCTTCGCGTAGTCCCTTGATTTGTCGACCCCCTTCTTGTTAAGGTTGGTCATGAGGGAGCCGCTGAATCTGATGTCGGCTCCGAATCCTTGTGCCTTCATGAGTTCCGCGATTTCTTTGATGCACTGCGCGGTGGCATCGTACGTCAGTTTGTGGCTCTTCGGGTGAACCATGGCCATGTAGTCGATGCTGGGCTGATTGAGGCACATGCCTCCGTTTCTCCCCGATGCGCCGTGTCCGGCAACTTCTGCTTCCAGCACCACCACTTCTTTGTCGGGCTGGAGTTTCTTGATGTGATATGCAGCCGACAATCCAGTGTATCCCGCTCCTATTACGGCGACATCCACCTTGATGTCGTTCTTGAGCGAGGGATTCCTGGGGAGATTGTCGATCTTCCAGAGGCTCAAGTTCTCATCAAGTCTCATCTTGCAGTCTCCCGCTTCGTAGACAGTCTACGAGTCCAGGCACTTCTTGAGGGGAATGCCATTCGTTCCCCTTCATCCTTGCGCCCCAGGCTCGAACTCATGCCTCATGTTGAGCATCGGCAGGAATGTTTATTACGCTAGCAGAGAAATGAAGCGGGGAGGTGGAGCCCCCTGTCCAGCAATACCTCGAAGGAGTTCAGAATTGCTCTCGTTCAAATGCAATGCTCGCACAGGCCTGAGGAGAACATCGTCGCCGCGAAACGCGCGATAGCTGTTTCAGCCGCGAAAGATGTGGACCTTTGGATACTACCCGAGCTGTTCTCGAACCGATACGTGGGCCAGTTCGAAGACCGCAAAGCTCAGACGGAGCACATGCCGGATCACACAAGGCTCCTTGCTGAATTCAGGGAGCTCTCGAAAGAGGCAGGTGCCGCGGTAGCCCTGCCTTTTGCAGAGGTTGTAGATGCGGGGACGTGTTACAACTCGCTCGCGCTGATAGACAAGGGCGGGAAGGTGAGAGCCTTGTATCGCAAGGTCCACATTCCAGACTCTGAGGGGTACAGAGAGGATATCTACTTCAAGCCAGGAAACCTTGGATATGTCGTCGCACGTCTAGGCGATGTTAAGGTCGGCCTTGGGATATGTTGGGACCAGTGGTTCCCGGAGGTGTCCAGGACATTGGCTCTCAAGGGCGCCGAGCTCCTGATCTATCCTAGTGCGATAGGCTCCGAGTTAGTTAGGCCGGATTTCGACTCCCGTCCCGAGTGGGAACTTGTGATGAGAGCACAGGCGATAATGAATCGGGTGTTCATTGCCGCCGTCAATCGCGTGGGAAAGGAAGAGAAGATCAGGTTCTATGGAGGCAGCTTCGTTGCTGACCCGTGGGGCAAGGTCCTCAGGCGCGCATCCACGAGTCGTCCAGAGTCGATACTTGTGGAGCTTGATTTGTCGCAAATACGAGATGCCCGTTCATTCTTCGGGTTCCTCGACACGCGCGAGCCGCACACCTACGGATACCTGACAAAGGCGAGGAGGTCGAGACGTGGTTAAGATAGACGCTAGCGAGGAAGCGCGGCGGACGCCCGCAGAGGACGGATTCTCCATGCCCGCGGAATGGGGTCCGCATGCCGGATGCTTCATATCCTGGCCATGTAGGGAACTAACCTGGCGAGGACACTTCGAGGACGCGAAGAGCGCCTACTCTGCTATAATCAAGGCGATTGACCGTTTTGATCCAGTGACTGTCGTGGCTGATCCTAAGACCGCTGAGGAGGCGCGAAGAAGACTCGGCCCAGATGTGAGGATCACCGAGGCGGCGCTTGATGATTCGTGGGCAAGGGACAACGGTCCGATCTTCCTCCGGAGGGACGACAATGGGCTTGCGCTCGTTAATTTCAAGTTCAACGGTTGGGGCAATAAGTGCCCGTGGGAGAAGGACGACAAGCTACCGGTCCTTCTGGGAGAGCGATTGAGGATCAGACGATACGATGCGCCAATGGTCCTCGAGGGAGGTGCGATAAGCGTTGACGGCGAAGGTGCACTGCTAACGACCGAGCAGTGCCTGCTCAATTCCAATCGCAACCCCAGCATGTCCCTGGAAAGGATCGAGGAGGTCCTTGCAAGCTATCTGGGCATACGAAAAGTAGTCTGGCTCGCGAAAGGGGTCGAGGACGACATGACTGATGGACACGTTGACGGTGTCGCGGGGTTCGCAATGCCCAACGTCGTTCTGGCTGCGCACACAAAAGATGAATCTGATCCGAACTACCGGAACTTGGAGGAGAACTTGGCTCGGCTGGGATCTGCCACTGACGCCAAGGGACGGTCCCTTGAGGTAGTGCGAATGGTCCAGCCAAGGCCGATATCGGTTGGAGGTGTTTCCGTGACGCCCAGCTATGTTAACCTTTACCTCGCCAATGGCGCTGTAGTCTTCCCGAACTATGGAATTCGAGAAGACAAGATTGCTCGTGAGATCCTCGTCTCTCTGTTTCCCGAACGCGAGATCGTTGGTGTTAGATGTGAGCAAGTCGGCATTGGAGGAGGGGATGTGCACTGCATCACCCAGCAGCTGCCTGTGGGCGAGCCTCTCTTCCCTTGATGCAGTCTGGCAGCATCGCGCACGGAGAGCCAGAGATGAAATGAGATATCTGGCTATTTCTCAATCAGTGGGGTTCTTGCGCCGAGTCGGACTTCTCTTCTTTCTTGCGTTCCTCGAAGACAGCTCCGAATCTCAGCTGTTCAGGTCCGATTCTCGAAGACATCTCGTCAGAGGTTTTATGTAGGTGATGTTAGTTATAGCTAACATAAAGTGGTGTTAAGCGAACAAAAAGTTCGCATAGAATAACATGAAGGTGTCAAGGAGCGGGAAAATATGGAAGAGGAGGCGAGGTTCTGGAGGTTTGTCGGGATAGTGGTTACGATACTGGTTGTTGGGGCCCTTTTCGTCATCGTATCTCTGAATGCCAGTGTTGACAACTGGGCGACGCTAATGTCAGCTGCGATCCTAGTTTCCATGGCAGTGATCGCCCTTGTTGTTGCCCGAAAGAAGAGGAAGGAATTGAGAAATGGCATTCCAAGCGAAGACGAGAGATCACGTTCAATCAGGATGCGCGCTGGTTATCTTGCCTTCTACATCAATTTGTATTTCATTCTCGGCATGAGCTTCGTTCATGGGATACTCGAGGACAACCAGGTTTCATCACTGCCCACATCTGAATGGCTCATGATCTACGTTGCCGCAATGGGGTCAATCTTCCTGGTTCTGAACGCCTATTTCTCGAGGAAGGGTGTTCCTGGATGAAGACCAGGATTAAGGAACTCAGGGCAAGGTACGACATGACCCAGGACGACCTCGCGAAGAAGATAGGGGTCCGGCGGGAGACGATTCTGTTCATCGAGAATGGCAAGTACATACCTTCTTTGAAACTAGCCCACGACATCGCGAAAGTCCTGAAGACAACGATGGACGAGTTGTTCATGTTTGAGAAGGATTGAGAGCGGTGTCTAGGGAGCCGTGTGCTCCTTTAAAGTCTGGCTGTCTCTCAATCAGAGGATTCTTGCACCGAGCTGGATCAAAAACCGTGCTCCTTGTCTTGCGTCCGAGACAGGAAGATATTTATTTTCTCCTGAGCCATGTGGGACGCCAGTAGTCCTAGATCTAGGGGGAGGATGATATGATGTTCAAGCGGACGATGCAGGCCGCCCTATTCGTCGTGGCGGTCGCAGTAATGATTGTGCCATTCTCCTGTCAGAACGCCAGTTCTGCAGGAAGCAGAGAGAAGACGACAGCCTACAACCTGTACTTCGGAGACCTTCACACTCACACTGGATACTCAGATGGACAGGGTACGCCCTGGGAAGCGTTCTCAGCCGCGAAGAAGGCCGGCGCGGACTTCATGGCCACTACCGATCACGTTCACTACCCGTACGGCCAAATCATGCTGACGCCGGGGCTTTGGGCCGACACGCTACTCGCGGCCAAGACCCTTACCTCGAAGGATTTCGTTGCAATGGCGGGATATGAGTTGTGGTTGCCCTGGGCTGGAGAGGTCAACATATACAATACGACCGACATCTACGACGAAACCGGGAATCCTGGCGGGCACGGCTACAACAACGGCCTACAAGAGAGCATTCACGAGGCCTTGCCGTCGCTCTATGACTGGCTGGCGCAGACTGGAGCGCTTGGCCAGTGGAATCACCCCACTTACTATTCCGGACCTTACAACATGGGCTTCAATGAATCGCCGATGTCGAACTTCTTCGACTTTGCCTACTACACTGCGGCCCGCGACAAGGGAATGTGCGTCCTCGAGAATCTCGAGAGTGCATACTACGAATTGAGCTACATCTGGGCGCTTGACGCGGGCTGGCACGTCATGCCAGCGGCCAATTCCGACACCCACTCGGCGAATTGGATATCAGGATCAGAGGTCAGAACCGTCCTGCTTGCTCCGAGCTTGACCCCCGAGAGCCTGTATGAAGCCATGAGAGCCAGCAGAGGCTATGCGACACAGGACAAGAACCTGCAGATCTACTTTGCGCTCAATGGAGCAGTCATGGGATCTGTTCTGTCGCCCTCCAGCACGAGCGCCTACAGTGTCTCGATTCGGATTTCAGATCCTGATGGCAAAGCGGACGCGATCAAGCTTGTCGAGATAGTATCCGATGGCGGAGCGGTCGTGGCGCGCAAGAGCTTCAACAGCGCAACTGTCGAATGGACGACCACGCTGACGTCGGACAGCGCCCACTACTTCTACGTGAGAGTAACGACTGCGTCGAATCTCTCGGGAGAGGAGGGCGTGACTGCATGGACAGCCCCTGTCTGGACCGGGCGTTGATTCCCTCGAGGATGCGTTTGGAGCCTTGGCAGGATCCTCCAGGCACGGGAATACGCGTGCGCGCATTTGGTGCGATCAACTCTACCTTGGGCTCCATGGCATTCATAAGCCAAAGGCACCAGAGGAATCCTGTTCCTGACAGGACTTCAAAATGGACCGAAGGGGGTTTGAACCCAGGTCGAGCCGGCGGTGAGCGCTCCTAGTTCGGCACAAGGACAAAAGGGGCCTCAGCACATGAAGCCTCGAGATAGATGATGAAAGGAAGAATCTGCCTGATTACCGGAGCAACATCTGGCATTGGGAAGGAGACGGCTTTGGCTCTGGCGAAGTTGGGAGCAACCATTGTGTTCACTACACGGGACATCAAGAAGGGCGAGGAGATCAGAGATCAGATCAGGACTCTTTCAAGCAATGAGATGATTGAAGTGCTTGAATGCGATTTGTCGTCCCTCCAATCCGTGCGTGATTTCTGCGACAGGTTCAGACGCAAGTATGACAGGTTGCATGTCCTCATTAACAATGCAGGGACATGGGAGAGGGAGAGGAAGCTTTCGAAGGACGGTATCGAGAACACTTTTGCGGTCAATCATCTAGCGCCCTTCTTGATGACTAACCTGCTATTGGATATCATGAAGAAGAGCGCCCCGGCGAGGATCATCAGCGTCTCCTCGGGGCTCCATGGCGGCACTATTGATTTCGAGGACCTGGAATTCAAGAGGAGATTCAGGGGGATGAGCGCTTACAGACAATCGAAGCTGGCGAACATGCTCTTCATCAAAGACCTCGCTAGAAGACTTCAAGGGACAGGCGTCACCGCCAACTGTCTGATGCCGGGTTTCGTCGCGACTGGGCTCTCGAGAAACTCGGGTGCGGTCAGCAGAGCTTTCGTCAAGGTCCTCGCCTCGAGCCCTGAGAAGGGCGCAGAGACTCCCATCTTTCTGGCCAGCTCGCCTGAAGTGGAGGGAATCTCGGGAGAATGCTTCAGGAAGAAGGGAATAGCGAAGACATCTAGAGAGTCCAATAATCAGGTGCTAGCGAGCAAGCTGTGGGCCCTGAGTCTGAAATACTCGGAGAGATGGATGTAGCTCTCTCGTCACTATTAAGTTGACGAACTTCGATTAACCCTCCAGCCTTTGGGGGGTTCAGATGAGAAGGGGCATTCGTCCACAAGGAAAAAGCCGAGAGGTATCCGGGTTCACCGCGGATCATCGACCGTTGCTCGGCGCACTGCCCAGAAGAAACTACATTTCCGGAAGGAGACCTAGAAAAGGGCTTGTTCAGGTAACGATAGTCGCTCTGGCGCTGGTAATCTCACTGTCGGCCTTCGTGGCGTTTATCCAGGTTCCGTCCAAGACGATAGATCCTCTGCCCGCCTCCTCCGAGACGAAGATATCACTTGTTCTGATGCTGGTCTACCAGCATCGGGACACAAACATGCCGTGCGTCTCAGACGGACCTTCGTGCCCTGCTGTTGGTGGTGCACATCTCTGGAACGATGCCAAAGGCCCCGATGGAGTCTACGGAACTGGGGATGACTGTCCTCATTGTTCTTGCTACTGTGCTCCTGCAAGCATTGCCATGATTGCCGCGTATCGGGGACAGATTGGAGTGAAGATCCAGCAAGACGACATCTATGACAATGGCAAGTCAGTCGGGGAGTTGGCTGTCGGTGACAGCATACTCACAACCCACGGTGTGGGGATGTTCGACGGGACGGGTGGAATGGCCACGGAGGTACAGGCATCATTTCTCTGGTCGGTCGGTGCATTCACTCAGCACGATTTTTCACCGATGAATCCAAACGGTCCCATGACGCCGCTGAAGCTAGTTCAGTACCTCGCGTTCGGCCATCCTGTGTTGTGGCTTGATCATGGCGGCTGGCCGAAGAATCAGTCACCGAACCTTCCACCTTTGACCGATCGTCAAATCGAGGGACATGCAAAGGTGATTTCGGGCTATGATGACAATGACACACTTCTTGACACAACTGATGATCTTTGCCTGATCTATGATCCGTGGCCAGAGTACATGGACATGGGGGTACTTCCTACGAATGCAACGGTGGGTCCGGGCAACTCATTCGATCCTTATTGGCTGCCGTTGAGCGATGTGAACCTGGGGGATATCGCAGACATCTATCTAGTCGATAATCTCCCCGACATACCCGAATTCAACGGAATTCTGGTTCCGGTTCTCGGCCTTGCGATGATTGTCCTCGTTATTCTTGGAGTCAGATTCCGAAAGCAGAGCGAATGATGGAGCTGCTTAGGAATCCCGTTAGCGGCGAGCACATCATATGTTGTCCAGTGTTATTCTTTCGTGGGATAGCTAGCCGGAAGTGGGATGAGGCATCTGGCAAACTCTCAATCAGGGGAGCTTAGTACCGAGACAGGGGTCTCTTCCTTCTCTTTCTTCACTGAGTCTTTGGTTCATGACTATCCGCGAGTACACGAACGTATGGCCTTGTCTTCACCGCCCTCAGCGTCTGGCCAAGGCCACGCCTATGACGGATGCCAGCAGTTCCAGGCATTTGATAGTCTCAGCATCGGGGAATCTGCCGTTCTTCATTCCGGAAGTCTCTATCCATCCGAGTAGGTCGTCTTCCTTCCCGAAGATGCAGATGTCGAGGTAATCTCCCTCGATGGTGTCGTCGAGGGATTTGCGTCTCGACTGCAGCATGAGCTCACGTTCGTAGGTGGATTCCTCGCCGTTTGCGTATGGGTTGTCATCTGCGAGCAGAAGGCGCGTGTACCTGCTGATCTGCATGGATTTGTAGACATCCTGGTTATAGAAATCCTCGTGCTTGTAGGATAGGTTCTTGTGAGCCTCCCACTCGGTGTCGGTCAGACCAGACATTACCTCGTATCTGTACATCCCGTCCGAAGGCGATCTCAGGCCTATGGTGACTTCTTTGAATGCCAGCTTCGTGTTGATGGTGTCAGCAGCTTCTTGCAGGAACAGGTGCATGTCGATTCCGGGGTCCGCGAGCTTGGTGACAAGCACGTGGATAGCGTCCGTGCGCTCGTTAGCTGGGTTGTTGCATGCGTATTGATAGGCGAGCCACATTCGCTTCTTGATAATCTCCTTGTTGATTGTAACTTCGGACCCCATAGGCTTACCTTTCTGCCGGTTCGGGACGAGGGGCTCCCGGACCGTGGGATGTCCAATGCATTCCGTTATATATTGCCTTTCTGGGAATAGAAGGAGACGAAGCACTTTGATCCAAGGCCGAAACTGCGAAGGGTCATCGCGGTGGACCATCGGTCCACCGCAATTCATGGCTCTGTACGATGCGAATGAGCTCTAACTCATCGAAAACCGGGCCTTACCAGAAACCCTTGGTATCTGCTGAGTTATGCAGTGGATTTCTCCTCCGCCCACGCCGATGTATTCAGACCTCACTCCTACGACCTCGTGGTCCGGGAAGAGGCCTCCCAAGATCTCCAGGGCCGTCCTGTCATTAGGATCGCCAAATGTAGGAGCAACGATCCCACCATTTCCAATGTAGAAGTTCGTGTAGCAGGGAGCGATCCTGTTCCCAGCAATCTCTCGAAGCTTCGGCATCGGGAAATCGATTATCTCAATTGAGCGTCCCCTCGCATCGCTCATCGTCTCCAATCGATACCGGTTGTCTCTCATGATTGCATGGTTCGGGTCTGATTCATCCTCTGTCGAAGCCAGGACGACCTTGGACGGACTTACGAAGGCTGCAATCCCGTCGATGTGGCCGTCTATCATGGATTTGTGTATTCCTTGTCTGAGCCAGAGTACCTTTCGCACTCCGAGGAATGATCTCAGAATCTCCTCGATGCTCTCCCTCGTATGGTTGGGATTCCTGTTCGCGTTCAGCAGGCAGGATTCAGTCGTGAGGAGGGTTCCCTTTCCGTCCACACATATGGCTCCTCCTTCAAGCACCATCGGCGCAACATACCTTCTCAATCCCGTTCTATCCGCTAGCAGTTCCGGCACCCTTGCATCCCTATCATAGGGTGGGAACCTCTCACCCCAGCCGTTGAATCCGAACTGTACGATCGCAAGATCTCCGCTGTCTAAAGATACAAACGTAGGACCATTGTCTCTGATCCATGCGTCGTCAAGAGGGAGTTCGATGACCGGGGTCTCCTTGGCCAGGGTCTGGCGTGCCTCGTGCGTAGTCGATGGGTCCGAAAGGACGTAAACAGGTTCAAACTGGCTTATCGCACTGATGATCTCAGAATATGCACGCTTTGCTTGTTTCACAAAGCCGCACCATGTCTCTTCTTTGCACGGCCAGGATACAAGGCAGCCCGCGTGCTGAGCCCACTCTGCGGGCATGGAGAATCCATCTTCGACCGGGGTTGTTCTGTTCTTCATTTTGCCTCAGAACCTTCTTACGGCAATCCCACTTCCCCTGTGGCTGTGGTCTCTTGGATTGCCACACGGCTTCCTGCTATAGATTCACCATTCCTATGATTCTTTTGCTGAGGCGGCTCGCTGCAGAGAAATGCGAGTAGACCTCTGCATCATGATTCCTTGGGAACGACCGTGCAGGTCCTACTGAGAGGTGTGTTCATCGGCCCATCAGATCTCGATTGTGTCCCTGAGATGACCAGTCTAGTACAGTAACCGTTATCTGGAAGCAAATGGATGTCCAGTGGATGTATGGGCGGTCGGAACGCCGCCCAGCAATGAGTATGGGGGGAAAGAAATGAAGAGAGGAAGAGAGCAAGTCATCGCGCTTTTGGCCGTCTCCGTATCGGCCTTGTTCTTGGTGACGCCGGGTTTCGCAGCTCAGACGAGTGCTGCACAGCAGCCATATGTCATTATGACCCTCGGGACGACTCTCTTGCCAGATACGCTGAATCCGTTCTCAATGACTACAGGCATCTCCTATATGATCACATGGTTCGCGTTCGAAACCCTGACAACAGACAACGCGACCACTCTCGAACCATACCCGATGCTCGCATCTTCGTGGGATGCCAGCCCTGATGGCAAGGTCTGGACCTATCATCTGGTGCAGAACTCCTACTGGCACGACGGTCTGCAAGTGACTGCGGAAGACGTCGCCTTCACCTACAACCTGATTATTGACAACCCCACAGAGTGCTCTTTGTACGGCAGTTATCTCACGAATGTCACTGACGTCGCAGCGATCGACACGCATACCTTGAGGATAACGACCGAAGTGCCCAAGGCCAATATGCTTCGCTTGAGCATCCCAATTCTTCCAAAGCATCTGTGGAGCGCTGTGCCCGTCACTAATTTGGGGAAAGTGGACATATGGGACCCAGCGTACTTCCCTGACGGACCTGTTGGCTCTGGTCCCATGATTCTGGAGTCTTATGCGAGAGTTCAGAAAGAGATAAGGATGCTGAAATGGGACAGGTATCACATCGACACGATAAACATGGACGAGGTGCTCTTCAAGTTGTACACGAACGAGGATTCGATGATGAATGCGCTCTACTCCGGCTACATCGACTTGGCAATGTATGTGCCCGCACTAGCATGGGACTCCACTCTGCAGAAGCCGGACATCGACGGCCAGGCTGCGCATGCGCTTGACGAACACCAGCTGAATATCAACTGCGCGCCAGAGTCCATAAGGGACAAGCTGGACCCGAAGGGTCATCCAGCCTTCCCGAAGGCGAGCAGCAATCTGGAGACGACCAACCTCGCTGTCAGACAGGCCATCGCAATGTCGGTCAACAAGACACAGATTCTCAACGAGGTTCTGAAGAACCTTGCCGAGGAGGGTGATTCCATTGTTCCTACTGCGACGCCATTCTGGCACTATTATGTTCCGGAGAGCGAGAAGTTCAAGTTTGACCTGGACGCCGCGAAGTCCTTGCTTGAATCTGCAGGCTACAGCGACAACGACGCGGATGGTGTCAGAGAGAACACGACAAGCGGGGCTGAATTGAGCTTCTCCTTCTACTACATAACCGGCCAGGTGTCCGACCAGCTGGCGGCGAACATGATGTCCCAGTGGTGGTCGGAGATCGGCATCGATGCTCCTGCTCAGGGCGTTCAGGAGAGCGTCCTGTACAGCCTTTGGGTCAACCTGCAGTACGATATGTGCATTTGGAATTGGCAGCCGGACACGGACCCGTCGTTCATCCTATCGGTGTTGACCACCAACGAGATACCTACGGACAACAATGACTACGCAGCGTGGTCCGACACCTTCTACTCGAACCCGTACTACGACCAGCTGTTCATCGATCAGCAGACTACCGTCAACGTCACACAGCGCCAGGCAATCATACACGAGATGCAGCAGATAGTCTACAGAGACTGCCCGTATGTTGTCTTGTGGTATCCATACTACCTGTACGCGTACAGGACGGACAGATTCACGGACTACCCGGACATGCGGGCCCATCCCGGAATGATACCCGACGAGTTCTGGTTCTACTTCGAGGTGTCCCCGATTGCCGGATCGTATCCGCCGACCAGTGTCGACGCAGGGCCCGATCGGACCGCGTACATTGGAGAGACGCTGAGCTTCACTGGCAGCGCGACTGACCAGAACGATCCTGTGTCATCGCTCAACTGGACATGGACCTTCGAGGAGCCAGACCAGTCGAAGCATGCACGCTGGGGTCAGACTGTGGACTACACATTCAACAATCTAGGCAGCGTGAATGTCATCCTCAATGTGACCGATCCCGGAGGCCTGAGCGGGACCGACGAGCTAGTTGTTACCGTGGAACCCGTTCCCTCTAACGCGGGCTGGGTTGTCGGGTATGTCAACTCCAGCGCGGGAGGAGTAATAATCGGTGCAGAGGTGAGGATAGGCAGCAACGTGAGAACCACAGATTCCCAAGGGCACTACAATCTGACCGTGGTCGAGGGTACGTATACCGTCAACAGTAGCGCGCCTGGGCATGACAACGGGACTGGGAATGTCGTCGTTGTCGCGGGTCATGAGTCATGGTTGAACCTTACCTTAACTGCGAAGACCTGGACGCTCAAGGGGCATGTGTACGACTCGAGCACTTCAGCCGCGCTTGCGAATGCCAAGATCAGCTTGACCGCCGCGAATTCCAGTGAGATCATGGTAATTACGAACGCTACAGGATCCTACGAGCTCCTCCTGATTCCCTTTGGCGCCTACGACGTCAATGTGTCCTTGACTGGATATGAGACTAACGAGACCGAGCTAAACGTCACTACCTCCAGCGTGGTCACGAAGGACTTCCGCCTGACACCTGTCTCAGAAGAAGGTGGAGGCGGCATCAGCACGATGGCCATGGCCGGAATTGTGATTGCTGTGGTCGCAGTCGTCGGAGTAGCCGCGTTCGTCCTCTTGAGGCGCAGGAAGATGAGCGGACCGCCTCCAAGTTCTCCGTGAGAACCACAGAGACGCAAGTAGCATATCGGGGCTGGCGGAATCTAGTGGACAACCACTTCCAGCGAGCAATCGGAGTCAGGCGACAGCCGGACAGCGAAACCTCGATAGGGGGGACCGTAGCACGAGGACTTCGACGAAGATAATGGCCAGGAAAGTCGTGAACTCGGTAATCACTCTGTTCCTGGTCATTATCGTCAACTTCGTCCTGTTCCGAATGATGCCAGGCAACCCGGTCAACGTCATGGTCCCGTCCGACCCGAGGATTCCGAGCGAATACAAGCAGATGATCATCGATCAATACGGGCTGGACGACCCGATGTCCGTCCAATTCTTCAGATACATCTGGGACGCCCTGACCTTCGACTTCGGCAACTCCTTCTCCAACATCAACACGCCTGCCATCGATGTCGTCTTGGAGAATCTGAGATGGACCCTGCTCCTCGCAGGCTCCTCCTCCGTCTTGATGATCCTGATAGGAATGAGCATCGGTATCCTGTCGGCGTGGAAGCGCGGAGGCCTGTTCGACAGCGGCTCGCTGACTTTCTCCCTGTTCTTCTACGCGATGCCGACTTTCTGGTTCGCGATGATGCTTGTAGTATTCTTCTCGATGGAGTGGAAGCTCTTCCCGCCCGACAGTGCTCTCACTTATGGAACCTCGTTCAAGTTCAACTTAGACTCGATCGTGGACCTTTTGAGGCACCTGGTCCTACCCGTTATCAGCCTGACCCTCGGCACTATAGCCGAGTTTGTGCTGATCATGCGCAGTTCTCTCGTCGACGTGATGACCGAGGATTACATCACTACCGCGCGCGCGAAGGGGCTTTCCGAGATGCAGGTCCTCAGAGGTCACGCGGTTCCCAACGCGATGATGCCTATGGTCGCCCTCATTGCGATCACGCTCGCGTTTGTAGTGGGCGGGGTGTTCCAGACGGAGTATGTGTTCAACTACCCAGGAATAGGATGGCTGACGATAGAGGCGACATACTCCCTGGACTATCCGATTCTCCAAGCATCGTTCTTCCTGATAGCGGTCGTGGTGATCATCGCGAATCTGGTCGCCGACGTTGTCCTGATATACATTGACCCGCGGGTGAGACTGGCATGAGCACAACCGATGATTCGACTTGTGCCATGGGCGTTGGGGAGGCGGAATCCCCACGGAGGCTCCTAGGGTTGTCTGAAGCCACGTCGGGTAGGCTGAGACTTCTCGGTAAGAAAGTGGGAAGCACCTGGAGAATATTCAGAGCCAACAGAATGGGCATGGCTGGCTTGGCTCTGCTCTTGGCCTTTTTCGTGATGGCAATCTTTGCCAGTCAGATCATGTGGATTCTCGCGCACATTGCTGGGTGGAGTTCCGCCTACGGTCCGTTCGATCGAGTTGCTGTCGTGGGACAGGGAACCGCGCCGTCTGAGCAGCACTGGCTTGGCACGGACATATGGGGATACGACATCCTAGCCCGAACAATATACGGCTCTAGGGTTTCCCTGCTCGTCGGCCTAGTGGCCACGGCTGTGTCGATGGGCCTCGGCACTGCCGTCGGGCTATTCAGCGGATACTGGGGAGGCTGGAGGGATGAGGTGCTGATGAGAGTGACAGACGTCTTCCTCGTGCTGCCTTGGCTCGTCCTGATGATCGTCCTCGCGACGCTGCTCCCAGGAGGTCCGAGCGTTGCCAAGGTGATATTCGTGATCGGCATCACGGGCTGGTCGAGCACCACGAGAATGGTGCGGGCGCAGGTGATGTCCATAAAGGAGCGGATATTCATCGAGAGAGCGCGCGCCATCGGAGCCACGGACTTCCACATTGTCAGGAAGCATGTCTTCCCGAATGTCTTTCCCCTCGTGTTCGCCAACTCGATACTGACCATTGCCCTGTCGATCCTATCTGAGAGCACCCTGAGCTTCATCAACCTCGGCCCGAATCCCACGGAGGTTGTAACCTGGGGAAACATGCTGGAGGACGCCGTGAGCGGCCATGCGATTCTGAACGGACTCTACCTCTGGATCATAGTTCCAGGGATGTGCATCGTCCTAGTCGTTCTCGGGTTCACCTTTGTGGGATATGCGATTGACGAGATCTTCAACCCGAAGCTCAGGAAAAGATGAACCAGCATCGGATGTGACAAGTACAGGACTGGACAAGCGGGCTGTTCTATTGCTGACCGTTCAACGTAGTGTTTTGTTGAACGCATCTACTCTCAGGGTATAGCAGATGTCCTCCGCGAATCGCACATGCTCCTCGCTATGAGAAGCCACACCGTCCTGAACGAGGTAGGGATTGAAATCCCGTTCCATCGCGCCGAAGTAAGTCGCCAGCGCGCAGCCGCTCGCGCTGAGGCCCGCGATCACCACAGTGTCGCATCCTTCTCCCCGCAAGATGTTTTCCAGCTCAGTCTTGCTGAAGGCGCTGGGATGGTGTTTTATGACTTTGGCATCGTTCTCTTTGATTCTGACGCTCTGAGGGAATTCGAACGATTTCGTGTCGCGGACCGCCCCCATCTCCTTGTCCTCGTGATAGATCACGACAATCGGATGCTTGCTCCGCCTGAACCATCCGATCGCCTCATTGATGACATCGATGCGCTTCTCGACGGATTTCTTCAATTCCTCGTTGTCGTCTAGCCAGACATTCTGGATATCTACTACAAGGAGTGCTGGTTTCATATTCGCGCCCGTCTGGTCTATTGTGATTGGATTTCATAATGATTTTCAATAGATTAGACTGGTCACTTCCCATCGGTGACAGAATCTGGCCTTTCCCAGGAGATTGCTACTAGGAAGCGACCAACCGGTCTCGGGTGCCAAGTCTCGTCAAGTGCTTCGTCGAATGAACGAGAGTAGAGACCGCCTGAGTTGAAGTCCGTCTTCGAACCTGACTAAGCATGGTCCATAACGCTCGGCAGGAAGAAGACTCATGTATTCAGATTCCGATTACGGTCTTGCCCTGAGCGATTCAGGGCAAGGGGGGAAGACAAACGATTGTGAGAAGAATGATTGCTGCGCTTGTGGCGTTCGTCTTTGTGGCAGTAGCATTCAACGGAGTCGGTACAGCCGTTCCGGCCCCTCCACAGCTCGTCATAGACGAGAGCTACGAGAAGATGGTTGAAGAGAAGCTCGTGAGCATGGGCACCTGGCCCGGGTACGGGTTCAGGGCTGCAGGCAGCGCTGCTGAAAACGAAGCTACGCTGTTCATCGCGCAGGAGATGTCGAGCATCGGTCTTGTCGATGTGAGACGGGAGATCGTACCGGTCGACGCCTGGGACTTCAGAGGCGCGAGCCTCATGGCAACGGGCGCTAGCGGGACGATGACTTTCACCGCATCTTCCATGGGCGGAGTACCTGGGACGCCATCGGGAGGCCTTGTCGGGGAGGTCGTCTATGTCGGGCAAGGGACTCCTGAGGAGTATCCGGAGGCGGGAGTGGCGGGGAAGCTGCTACTAGTGGACTGGAACGCGGACAACTTCTGGGTCAACCTGATCGGTCACCAGGCCACAATCGACGGAGCCAAGGGCGTGATCATCAGCACAATGAACTATCCGTCATACTACGAATGGCCAAGCTCCCTCGGAAGCTTCGACGCGACGTATGATGACGATTGGGTGCCCTTGATAGTGATCTCGAGGAATGACGGCTTCGCCCTCATGGATATGATGTCCGAAGGCGCGGTCGTGGGAAAGATGGTCTCCGACATAACGCTCACGATTAACGGAGAAGGGCACAACGTGGTCGGCGTATACCCTGGAAAAGACCACGATAATCTAGTCCTCATACTGGGGCACCATGATGCGTGGTTCTACGGCGCTTCTGACGACACATCCGCGATACCAGGCATGCTCGCATGGGCCAAGGGCATGAAGGAGATGGGCTATGTCCCGGAGCACGACCTGTACTTCATCGCCACCACGGGTGAGGAGTACGGCAACACGGATGCCTACTATGAGTGGCTTGTCGGGGCGTGGTACATGATCACGCAGGCGCACGAGGACTGGGCGGAAAAGGCGATTGCGTTCATCAACATCGAGGGCCTGGGCGGGAGATGGTTCGACGGAGCGACCGGGCCGTTCACCGCGAGAGCGAACTACGAGCTCGCCCCATTGGTCAGACAGGTCTTCGCGGCGAATTCGCAGCTCTTGCCCAACGGGTGGTACGTAACCACGAGCCTGAGCTCGTGGCAGGATGGTTGGACATTGACTGCCGCTGGCATCCCGGGCATAACCTTCTCGGACACGATTCCGGGGTACGATGCCATATACCACACGAACATGGACAACCTGCAGCTGATACACTATGACGATATGGCGATGCAGGTCAAGGTGATGCACAAGGTGCTCGAGGCGATAGATTCCGCTAAGATCTTGCCCTACAAGTTCTCCGAGCGGGCGTTCGACATCGCGAAGAGCGTCGACCCGAGGGACTATGGATACATCGGCGTGGACGTGAGCGGCTTGGACATGGCGATCTCCGAGTTCAGGTCACTTGCTCGGAAGTACGACAAGGTGGCCGACAAGCTTACGACAGCGGACCAGGAGAAGGCCAATGAGCTTCTTATGCAGGTCAGCCAGCTAATCAACAACGAGTGGACCGCGTTGAGCTGCTGGGACGGTGTGATCTATCCGACACAGCAGGTCGAGTGGGATTGCACATGGCTCACCGAGGCCCTGGCGTTCCTAAAGAAGGGGGACCTGAACGGGGCTCTTGACGAACTCTGGAACGTGGGCCTGACATGGAACGCATTCTTCGACTACGAGGTGTGGGCATGGGAGAACGCGAGACATGCGCCTGGGACCCCGCACTTGAACTGGGGGGCCCAGGGACACCTAGCGCCTTATGTGGACATCTACGCGCCGTATGTGTCGCTGAGGGAGAAGTACGAGAACGGCGGCCCAAACGACTTCTCGTGGGAGACGGCGGCGCTCGAGAAGGTCCTGGCCTCGGAGAAGATTGAGCTGAAGAATCGCGTCGAGCTTGAGAAGCAGCAGGTCATGATGGTAAACGGGATGCTGTCGGAGTTGCTGAAGCTAGCTACAACCTGAAAACCCCAATTTCATTTCTTTCTTCTTGATTTTTCCTCTTTGTTCGAACATCTTGCGTCAAATCTAAGAGATGCATCTCCATATGTCTTCCGCCAGTTGGAGATCCAGGATGATGAATCCAGTGTGCTCGGCAGGAGTTGGAGACATGGATTCAGTGCTTGACGATGCGATAGAGACTCCGGAATTGTGTGCGCTTCGTAGGTGCGGTTGCCGCCGAAACGACAGATTCTACAATGGAGTCACTACTTCTAGATGTTCTTCCGGGGCGCTCTTCGAGTCAAGGAGGAGGTCGGAATAGTTGATCGACGGCGCTCTCCTCGAGGATATCAAAGTCCAGCTGTCCAACGCTTTGGGGAAGCAGAAGGTCCTTTGGGAGAAGGCTGACCTTCTCCCTTATACAAAGGACACGTTCCGAAACCCTCCAGGTGAGGATCTCAAGTACTGGCCCGACCTGGTGGTACTCCCTGAGACGACTGCCGAGGTCCAGGCAGTGGTGAGGGTGGCAGCCAAGCACAAGATACCGCTTCTGCCGAAAGGCGGTGGCTCGAACAGGACGGGCATGCTGGTGCCAATCCATGGCGGGATCGTCATCGACACCATCAGAATGAACCGTGTTTTGGAGGTCAGCGTCCCAGATCTCTACGTAACCGTTCAGCCTGGCGTCACACTGAAAGACGTCGAAAACCACCTGGCCGGCTACGGACTTGCCCTGAACCAAGAGCAGGGCTCGTTCAAGGTGGCAACAATTGGTGGCTCGATCTCGACAGCCGGATTTAGCAGGAAGCATCAGAAGTATGGCACGATTTCTGACCGAGTGATGTCCCTGGAGGTGGTCCTCGCGGATGGGAGTGTGTTGAGGACCGGACCGAAGGTGCTCTACACATCAACAGGGTACAGGCTGCACCAGCTTTTCGTCGGAGCTGAAGGCACTCTCGGTGTGATCACTGAAGCCACCCTCCGAGTCGAACCACTTCCTGAAGCGAAGGAAGTCGTCCTGGGCTTCTACGATGATTTCTGGGCGGCAAACGAGGCTGCCCAAAGGACGATGGCCACTTGTGTGACCTTCGTCGGGGGAGAGGCGTTTGAGTTGCTAGATGGTCGCGCGTGGGGCGCCCCACCAGGAAAGAACGGCGTGTTCTATGTGGCTCTGGAAGGCACCAAGGGGGAGGTCGAGGCACAGGTCGCGTTCATGAAGAAGATCATCAATGAGACCGGGGGTGTGCTGGCGAGCGAGGCTGATGCCCTGAGACTGTTCGGAAAATACACGGAGCAATGGTGCGGCGCTCGTGCGCGTCCCGAAATCGATAACTGCTTCACGACGGTAGTTCCGATGGAGAAGCTCAAAGAGTACTATGACAGACTCTGGAATGACGTCATGGCCAGGCATGGAGTCCTTCCTGTGCCGGGAGTGAAACTCTGGCTTGACGTGGGCCGGTATCGCCTGGCCGGAGGGCGCTATTTCATCCCCCAGAAAGCAGAAGGATGGACTGAGTATCGGGAAGCGGCTAGAGGTCAAGCCGAGTTGGTGACTAGTCTAGGAGGCTCGATCTCAGGGTGCCACGGTGTTGGTCTCGAACACATGGACTATCTTGACCTCGAGTACTCAGAGGTCGCGCTTGAGGTTATGCGCAGCATAAAGAAGAGTCTGGATCCCGACAATATCATGAACCCTGGAAAAATGATACCAACCAGAAAGCGAAGCCATCACTAGGCAGCAGTTCAATCCCGGCCAACTTGCCACACTCCGAATTGATCTAGACACCGTACTGTCTAGTCGGTTCAAGTAAGACCACTGGTAGCCTCCGCCTCTTCGTAATCGAGCATGATGACATACCAACCAAGAATGAGCAGAATGTGAATGTAGTCTATATCTCCGAAATCCTCGTTGATTACGACATCTGCGCTCGGTTTTCCTTTCATCTTCCTGTTGAAGGTCACCATGGGGATCCCGCTTTCGTCTGTGAAAGCCCATCTCGATTTCCAGAAACTGAGTCTGTTGAATGCGAATCTGTGCCCGGTCTCGAATTCTAGGATTCCGCTAACACCGAACGCCGCATTCATTATGACCGAGCCGCTGCTGAATCTCATCGTTGCGAGATTGCCGTCATAGCCCTCCCTTCGGACTGTGACATAAGGGCGCAAGAAGCCGGCCCGCTTGAAAGTGAACCTGCCCTCACTACATTCTCCGACGGCTAGTGACCCGAAAGTGTTCTTCCATTTCAGGGTTGCATACAACCCCCCGTCCGATCTCAGCTCATGGTATCGTATGAGGGGTTTCGGCCGCGTCCACACGATCTTGCGTCCACGGGGATCCCTGATGTACTTCATGTCTGACTCACCAAGATGGCATCGCCATTCCTCCCCTATGGGCTTTTCTGACGATCAGCCGCATGAATCCTATCCGGATGTAGACCCAATAAGGCGCCATGTGTCGCGACACTCATTATCTATGACCGAACCGCACGTCTATTCGTTCTTCGCATATCTGTTCAGGATATCGATTGCGAATCCGGTAATCCACTGGTCCTTCTGCGCATGGGGCCTGTCCGTCTGCCACCAGAAACCGTCCTGATGTCTGGCGCTCAGCAGCCACCGGATGGGCTTCTCCATCCGCTTGTCGCCTGGGCCGTAGCCAAGGATCGTCAGCAGGTAGAGAGCGCTGATGCCGTTCCCGGGATAGGGCGGGTATTTGAGCAGAGTCCAGTACTTCTCCGAATGATAGTAGGATCCGTGCCAGTTCTTCTTGAAGAACCTGTCGAGGAAGAAGTCCGCGCCCCTCAGTATCTCCTTTCTGCGGCAGTACTCCCTGCCCCTGGCGAGCCCCCTGATGACCATCATGGTCGTCCAGATGCAGCTCGGAATGTCCTCGAACCCTTTCGGATCGGATTGCGGGGTCTCGCCCCTCCGCACACGCTCCAGGAATTCGTTCATCCGCATGAATTTGTATTCGGGCAGGTACTTGACATCTTGCTGGTAAGGGATTGCCCATCCGCCGTCGTGCCTCTGCATGCTCAGGAGCCAATCAGCCATCCTCTTCACCCTTGGATCGTCCTCCAATCCAAAGATGAAGAGGTTCCTCACGGCGTACCCGTTGTAGTGGGGCAGCGGGAAGATATCGTGCTTGGGACCCAGTATGTACCCCTCCTTCGTCCGCCAGCTCAAGATCTTCTCGAGGGCGGTGGAGACGTACCCTTCGCTCCTGTCAGTGCTGCAGTCCTCTAGCAGCTGCAGGTTCCTGAGCATAGTCTCGTAGGTCCACCCGACTGGTGGACCAGGGCCGGCATCCTCAGCCGCCTTCCTAGCTTTCGATATCGGCCATGTACCGTCCTCCCTCAGGGTCTTGATTAGTTTCACCCTCGGCGGGTACACCCTGCACTCCTCGATCGTCCTCTTCACGATAGGGTCGTTCTCATCCTGTCCGAGCGTGTCCACCAGAAGCCAGTACTTGACCGGCGGGACCGACACCTGGAGCAGTTTCCTGGCGGTCTCTTGGACCACTCTGTCGATCTCCGAAATCAGCGTCAATGAGAGTACTGATAGACTTGGAGGGTGTTATTCCTTGCGTAGCTGGGGAGGCTCTGGTTGCATACCATGCGACCGTCGGTTCAAGTCTGGCGTACCCCACGCACTACGACTGCCACAACGTGACAATTCGCTACAGACAGCCACCTCGCGAGCACCACACTCGTCAACGGGCTGGGATTGCTCTGGGAGCATGAAGCAACAGGCTGTCGCTGCCGAACCCTTGTGCAGGAAGCCGGATTCAGAATCGTTGCGTTGGCTGAAATACAATCAGAGGACTATTGCACCGAGCTAGAATCCTTCTCATTCTTGCGATTCCTCAGGACAGAGCGTGATTCAATCCACTTATCACTAGCTCCCCGTCAATCGGAGGGTTTCTGCGCCGAGCCAGGCTGCTGTCTTCCTTCCCTCAGGTCCAGGGTGAATATGATCCCGCGTGAATCTAATGCTGAGTAATAGGACGTTATGTTGTCGTAGAATGTTCCCACCCTCCTGAACCCGCTTCTTTCATAGAACTGCCAGTTGCTCATCCTGTCATCCGTATACACTGTGACGAGCGACGAGCCGGCCTCTTTCGCGGCGCTGAGGAACCTGTCTACGAGCTCGCTTCCAACCCCTTTCCCCCTGTGCCTTGAGTCCACGATGAACATCTCTATCGAAGCGTCAGACTTCGGCGTTCTGAGCTTGACCTTCACCTCAGTGAGGACGAGGTTCCAAAGGAGCCTCAGGAGACTCGGGGTCATGCGTCCGTACTCGAAGAACGACTTGGTGATCGATGGAATCTCACCGAGCAAGGACTTCTTCGGCTTCTCCTTCCCGAGATAGTTGTCGATCCTGCCAAAGAGGAAGCCCACAATTCCATCGGAAGTGCAGGCGATATCCGTCCAGTTGGATACGCTCAAGGAGTACTCCATGTACCCCTCCATGCCCGACAACTCCTGCTCCTTGTGGCCGAGAGCAGAGCCTGGCGGCCATGCGTCCTCGGCCAAGCGGGCGCATGCCGGGATGTCTCCTGGTTCGTATCTTCGGAAGGAGATTTCAGAGTGTACTTTGGACCTGAGATTCGTCTGGTCTCGCCCCAACATCACAGGGGCGGAACGAGGACCTAGTACATCAATGTGGTCGAAGACGCGGAGAGACCGATGGCCTGGGAAGATGTGCTCGTAGCCGTGTGTGAAACGAGAAGTCTAGCACTTTTTCTATCAGAGGAATATTGCGCGGAGCGAGACTCGTTCGTCTCCTTGGTTTCTTCCAGACTCGCTGAGAATCTGGGTTGCTCATCTAGCCAGTCTCTCGTTCTCGAATTGGCATGCTCATCTGAACATGTGGCGGGGGTGGCCCGGGATCACTTGAGAAACGTCTTGGCAGCCTCTTTGATGACCTGATCGACCCCGCAACAGACGTCCCTGTCCAGTGGCTCCGGCTCGTGCTCCTGAAGCAGTCTGCGGACATGGTCTTTGGCAGTATCCTGAATCGGCTTGAAACCTTCTTTCGCTACTCTCTCGGAACTCCGCTTGTCCCAAAGCGGCGAAACCCGTAACTCCCCCTTGCGGAGGTTGTCCATCGTGTGATGTTCGGCGAGGAAGTTGCCCATGTGTCCAACCTTGTCTATCAGATCTATCGCGAGACCCCCTTCATCGACACGGATCCCGCGCATGATCCTCGCGACATCGTTGAAGACTTCGTTGTTTATGACCATCATCTCGAGACTACTGGCGCCCTCCCACCCACTGCCGAGACCGGATATGCTTTCCGCACCCGCCAGGGCCGGCATCAAAACGGTCATCATCTGCTCGAATCCCATCTGCATGTCCCACCTGGTTATGTCGGATGACATGCCGTTAGCGTCGGATACCATCCCGTACCTCCGAGCCATCTGCACTAGGGCAGCGGACACAAGGCCTTCCTCGGGGACTCCCCATAGGTCCCTGCCCGAGCGGGGGTCCATGATACAGACTCTGCCTGAGTAGAAGGTTGGCAAGCTGGTAGTTATCGTCTGAATCAGCATGATGCCGCCGAGCTGTTCCGCATTCTGTTGCGCCAACGCCCCACTCAGAGTGATGGGTCCTGTCTCTCCGCAGATTGGGCAGGGAATGACGGAGAACGGGATTCCCTGCTCGACACTCCGCAACAGGACATCGCAGTTGGCGTTTGATAACGTGAGAGGACTGCTAGGAGATCCGCCGAGGCTGAACAACGGTCTCTTCCGAAGCTCCTCGATCCCTCCTGAAACGCAGGCCCACATCTTCACGAGGAAATCGACCGTTTCCTTGTTCGAAGCGTACCCGCTGACCGTCTTTCCCGAGTTCTTCATGGTCGCCTCCATGGTCTTCAGGACCAGCAACTCCGGTGGGACATCATTTGCCATGACGAGGCTGGATGCAAAATGGTTGTTTTCGAGAGCATCGCCGAGCCTGGCGGCCATCTCAACATCCTGGTAGGTCGAGTGCCTCGGTCGGCCTGTCTCAAGATCGATTATCTTTGGATCGCCTCCGGCTGCATATGGGAACATGTGCTCCCCGTCGTACTCGATATCCCATCTTCTGTCTCGGGCAGGGAATATGTTGCGACGAGTGATCTTGCCAATCGCATCCTCAACCATGGACCTAGGGAAGGTGATGACTCCCTTCCTCGTCGGATGAGCTGCAGCACCTGCATTCAGAAGCCTCTTCCTGGCGTCCTCGCTGTCGTACCTGATTCCAGTCCTCTCCAGTATTCTCAGAGAGGCTTCGTGTATCATGTCGACCTGGTTGTCGGTCAAGACCTTCAGTCTTGAGTTTGGATTGAGCCTAATCCCTTTCACTGACGGTACTTCCTTGGTAAGCTGGATTGCAGATGGCTTACAAAAAGGCTCTTGCGCTGCGTCGTCGTGCTTGACTGGTCGGGATATGAATCGGATGCTCTGGCGGGAGTGCAGGATGTCCATTCAGATTTGACTTGCATGTTTGTACATGTCAGGGAACTGGACATGGACTGGGGATACTGGCGGTTTTTCAAATTTGAACAAGCTCTTTTCCAAGGGTAGTCAATGTTTCTCTTCCTCCGACGGTTACCAGAACATCATCTTCTATTCTTATGCCAAACTCGCCTGGAAGATTGATTGTAGGTTCTATAGTCATAACCATTCCTGGTTGCAGCACCATTTCCATGTCTCTATATTCAGTTAAATGGGGTATTTCGTGTGCCTCGAGACCCAAACCATGTCCAATTCCAAAGGGAAAATACTTGCCATATCCCCTCTCAGCTATCACTTTCCTCCCCACATCATTGACTACACCTGCTTTCACTCCATCCCGGATCGCGTCTATAGCCTTCAATTGCGCGTCTAGGACTACACTGTGAACTTTCTTTTGTTTCTCACTAGGTTTTCCGACAACAGCCACCCGTGTAATGTCTGCATGATAGCCCTTGTATGTTGCGGATAAATCCATTAGGAAAAGATCCCCTTTCTTGACGCGTTTTTCGGAAGGAGAATCCCACGTAGCTGTATTGGCTCCAGTCTGAACAACGCAATATGATATATCTTCAGCTCCAGATTTCCGCATTGCTTTTTCAACTTCAATAGAAATCTCCCTTTCTGTAATGGATTCCTGAATGACATCCCTGCCTGCCTCTATGCCCTTTTCAACTATGCCAGCAGCTTTTCGCATAGATTCTATTTCTTCCTTCGATTTGATGAGTCTCACTTCGCTTAGCATACCTGAAGTATTTTTGATCTTGATTCGTGGAAGAGCAGCAACAAGTTGCTCATAGACCTTGAACGGCAAGTGATCTTCCATGCCGAGCGTTCCCCTCACTTTACCCAACAAATCTTTGAAAATTCCCATTCGATTCTCTGCACCAGAATAGCATCGAATGTCGCCGATTTGCGAGATTTCTCTCACCCAATCCTCACTAAGTCTTGGCACCACAAGAACCGGTTCTCCGTTAAGTGGAATGATTCCCGCTGTGATCATATCCCAGGCCATGACCGTATCCCAAGCATCACCGGGGTAGGAATAATGTACGCCAGTCAAGTAGCGTAGATTCGGTCCGGGCGATATGAATAGGCATTCGTACCCTCTTTCTTCCATGAGTGATCTGACTTTTCTGAGCCTATTTGCCAACAGCCGAAACACCTCTTTTCCTTATTGTCGAATTTGATATTTAACGAAGTCGAACGCGTGCGCACATTCAACGTCATATAAGGGGCAATGGAGTGCATGTCATAGGGCGTAAAGAATGCTGGCATTCGTGGTGATGCGACAGATAAATAGACTAGGAGTTCTCTCGGGGTCGCCAGGTGCATCAATTTGCAGATGAAGGAGCCAGTCGGCGGTCAATTGGAGATCCTGTCAAGAGACGACCTGAACAAGATTCACGGCGCCACAGTGGAAGTCCTTCAGAGATTGGGCGTAAAGATCTGGGAACCAACGGCTTTGAAGCTCTTCAAGGATGCAGGAGCTGAAGTCGATAAGAAGACGATGATGGTGCGAATCCCGGAGAGCCTCCTCAAAGAGACCGTCCGGAAGGCCCCTCGGGAGTTCAAGCTCTACGCAAGGGACCCGAACTACGTCCTCAACATGGCCGGGAACATCGTCCACTTCGGGTCTTCTGGCCTGGCCGTGAGGGTGCATGACCTCGATGGCAAAATAAGGCCGGGGAAGCTGAAAGATGTCGGGGACCTTGCCAGGCTCGCCGACGCGCTGGAGAACATTCACATGGTTATCATGATGGTCACACCGTCCGACATCCCGGACGATCTATACCACATGTACGTGATCCTGGAGGACTGGAAGAACTCGGGTAAGACCACGGACGGGTGGAACTACGCCGGGAAGAAGGCCCAGGAAACCATCGACATGGCATCGATTCTCAGGGGCGGCACCGAGGAGCTGATGAAGAAGCCATGCCTCCTTGGCTTCACCAACCCCGTCAGCCCGATGCAGCAGTCCAAAGAACTGATCGAGGGGGCGCTGATATACGCAAAGTACAAGCAGCCGATGATCTACGCTCCCGAAGCGCTGGCTGGCGGCACCGCACCAGCGACCCTAGCAGGACTGCTAGTGCAGCAGAACGCGGAGGTCCTCTCCGGAATCATGATCTCTGAGCTCGCGAACCCGGGAACCCCTGTGCTCTACGGGACGGTCTCAGCGGCGCTAGACATGAAGACAGGGGCGACAGCCCTGGGGGGGCCAGAAGTCGGCTTGCTAAACATCGCATCAGGTCAGCTGGGCAGGTACTACGGGCTCCCGCGCAGGGGCACGGGCGGTAATTCCGACTCCAAAACACTTGACGCCCAGGCGGGGCTGGAGACAGCGACGAACATGCTGATGGCGGGGCTCGCTGGCATGAACTTCATCTACGACGCCTGCGGCTCCCTCGAGGGCAGCATAGCGATATCCTACGAGAAGCTCGTGATTGACAACGAGATCGCCGGCATGGTCTCGAGGATCTTGGGCGGCATCGAGGTCACAGAGGAGACGCTTGCGGTCGATGAGATCTGCAAGGTTGGGCCGAACGCCAGCTTCCTCGGCACGCCCTTCACAGCGAAGCACTTCAGGAACGAGCACTTCGTCACGACGCTGCTTGACCGCAGGTCGATGGACTCGTGGCTGAAGACCGGTTCGAAGGACATCACCGCGGTCGCGAGGGAGAAGGCAAGGAAGATACTGAAGGAGCACGAGCCTGTGCCCATGGACAAAGGCGTCATAGTCGAGTTAGAGAAGTACATCAAGAAGGAGTCAAAGACCTACGGTCACTGAGCCGAGTCTACCTATCTTCTCCTTAGCCTCGGGTTGAAAATCTCATCAAGTGCGTAGCCTATCAATGTGAATGAAAGTACGACGAGAACGATGCACAGACCCGGGATCATGAACCATAGATAGAGCTCATTGAGGAACGCATATCCTGTCATTGCATCTTCAAGCATATTCCCCCAAGTGACGACTCTGGTAGGATCGGGGCCAAGCCGGATGAAGCTCAATGTGCTTTCTGAGAGAATGGACAACGCGACTGTCAAGACAGAATTGGCGAAGACCAGGGGGAACACATTCGGAAAGATGTGCTTTCTCACAACATAGTAGTCTCCGGCCCCAGCACACCTTGACCTTTCTATGAAAGTCCTCCTCTTCAATGACATTACCTGTGCCCGCACCAATCTCGCCGTGCCCGACCATCCAGTTATGCCTATCACGAAAACGACCTTCATCACGCTCGGTCCTCCCGGGAGAAGAGTTGCAAACACAATCATCAGCGCAAGCCACGGCAAGACAAGAAACACATCTGTGATTCTCATCAGCACCTCGTCTCTCCATCCGCCCCAAAACCCGCTAAAAAGTCCGACAGCAGTCCCCAACCCCATTGAGACGAGGGAGGCAACAAATCCTATCAAGAGTGAGACTCTGGACCCGTAGATCGTCCGAGCAAGAATATCATTACCACGAAAGTCCGTTCCAAGCCAATGGTCTGCTGTTGGTGGAAGGCCTGAGCCAATAGTCTCCACCTCGTCAAACGGGCCATACACCGAAGGCCAGCCTGCGATATGTGCAAGAACCCACATGACTTGAGGAGCGAATACAGAAACGAGAATGAAGACGAGAAGAGTCACCAGGCCGATCATTCCCATTCTGTTCTGACGGTAGATCATCCATGTTGCCATGGTCTTCTTTCTCAGAAGCCTTAGTCTCTCTATTGTTGGCTCAGATAACCCTCTCCTGCGGACTTCGCTCGTCATTCACACCACCGAGACCCGCGGGTCCATCATCACCAACAACAAGTCAGCCACAAAGTTGGCAACGATCATTGTGACAGCTATCAAGAAGAACGCGGCCTGGAGTATGGGATAGTTGAGCTCATACGTTGCCACTATGGTCAGGTATCCGACGCCAGGATAGCTGAAAACGATCTCCGTCTGAAAAACTCCACCGACGACGAAAGCCAAAGTCATGGCTATTAGGGCAACCATCGGCAGCATTGCATTTGGCACTGCATGATGTCTCATCACATCTCTTTCACTGAGCCCTTTTGCCCTAGCAGTCGTTATGTAGTCCTCGGTCATCACATCCATCAACGAGCCGCGCATTATTATCGCGAACTCTCCGATTGCTCCTATTGTCAAACTCGCAGCTGGCAGTATCAGATGTCTTATGAGATCAACAAACGATGCCCATGTCCACTCAGGACGCGTTCCAAACGTCAGTGCCCCGGAATCTGGAAACCAATTAAGGCCCGTTGCAAAGATCGCAATGAGCATCATCGAGAACCAGAATGTCGGCATCGCATAGAAGAAAAGAGTAAATGCGAGAGACCCAGAATCAAATAGGCTGCCACGCTTCCATGCAGCTGCCATTCCAATCGCCATTCCTATCACGATCATCAGAATGGATGATGTGCCTGCGAGAATCAGAGTCCATCTAAGATTCTCAAGAACGATACTCATTGCAGAAGTGCCAGGGTCCGCAAACGAATCCCCGAATCTGAAAAGCAAGGTATCCTTGATGTATGTAAAGAACTGAACATACAGCGGATCGTCTAGACCATACTCTTCAATTAGATGTTGTTTGTACTCGGCAGGGATCCTCGGATCCGGTGGGACAATCGCATTGACTGGATTGCCAGGCATCAAGCGAAACAGCGCAAAGTTGAGGATGATGACCAGAAACAAGGTTATGACAGAATTCAGGGCTTTTCTGACAATCATTCTCGTCATTGCTTTCATTTCAGAGTCCACTCCAAATTGAGGCTCTCATCCTGTCGTCAACGCACGTACACGTCTTGAATATAGCATGAAAGGTGGAAGAGGTTTCGGGTCGCCGCACTCCCTAGCTAGCTCGGTGGAGGCGGAGGCGTTGCGTCCTCCATACTGGCCGGACTCTTCTTCTTGCGCTTAAGCATCAAGAGAATCGCCACGGCCGCTATGGCGGCGACTATTGCTATGCTCCCTGCGACCAGGGCGAGCGGGAACTCCTTAGGTGCCGGTGGAGGAGTTGGGGCAGTGACCTGAACCGATGTACTGCCCACGCTCCAATTCATGTCTGAGTGGTCCATGCCATCCTTGATGGTCGCATTGATCAAGTACTGGCCTGTCCTTGCCTCTGCGTAGGCATGCGTGACGTTTTGCGTGATGTTGGTGTCAGCTGGCGTAGTCGGCATCCCGAGGACATCCACCACCTGCTGCGTTCCGTCTCCGAATTGGACCGTCAGGGTCATGTTGTCTCCCTCGAAGTCCCTGACGACGATGGTGAAGGTGATTGTCTCGTTCGGCAGGTACGAATTCTTGGAGGGAGTCTTCTGAATCACGCCCATGATCTCGGGCTTTAGGTTCGCCTCAAACACCTTCACGGTCGCAGTCACACTGACATTGTGGCCGGAAAAGCCGGTACCATCATCAACATAGATGGTTAGGGTCTTGTTGCCCAGGCTCGAGTATATGTGGCTCGCTGCGTACGAGGACGCTACGTCCCCTCCCTGCGTCATCGAGCTTCCATCTCCCCAGTCGTACCAGACCTTGAGCGGATCTGCATCGTTGTCCAGACACTGAGTCGGCGTCACTGTGAAAGTTCTGTTGTAGCCTGCAGTCAGAATCGACGGCAGGACGACCACCGGTGGTTCGTTCTCGATCACATCGATGCTAGCTGTTGTCGTCGAGTTGTGGTTCGCTGGGCCGGTGGAGTCGTTGACCCACAATCTCACCGTGTACGTGCTTGGGGCGATGTAGCTGTGGCTGAAGTCCACGTATCGCACCGTGGTCACACCCGCGGGAAGCGTTGTCACGGCTGAGGCGCCGTCTCCGAACTCGAAGTAGAACACGAGCGCATCACCGTCCGTGTCAACTGCGCTGGTGTTGAAAACCAGGTTGGTATTGATGTATGCATGCAACGATGGCGGGACTATCAGGAGCGCTGTGGGCGGCACGTTGGTTCCGACAGATACTATTGTCGCGTCTATCGTCGCGGATATGTTGTGGCCAGAATACCCAGTCATGTCGTCTACCCAGACGGTGACCGGGTAGGTCTTCGGCGACCCCGTTACGGGCCACACGTGCTGGACCATTGAGGCAATCTGGACTCCTGGGTTCGGCGCGTGGTTAGTCACGTTGAATGTACCGTCATCCCACTGCCACGTGATCCTTAACGAGTCAGGGTCTGCGTCTATGCTCGTCGCGACGCAGCTTATCCACGTTCCTTCAGTGCCTGAAATTGACGCGATGTTCGGCGTGGCCGGAGGCGCGTTCTCTTTCACCTTGTAAGGTATGACGCCGCTGGACACATTGTGTCCCGGATACTCGGAGCCATCCCATACCCAGACCTGGACACTATAGGTTGCTGCTGACGACCATGAATGGGTTACCGAATCCATCACGAGCTTGTTGTTCTGCGTCGGCTGATGGTTTGACACAGTTATATCGCCGTCGTCCCAGACCCACGTGAACCTGAGACCGAAGCCGCTGGGCCCACCGGACTCACCGTCGCTCGCATTGACGAACCACGTCACCACAGTGTCGTTATAGGCTTCCGATGGCGGCGAGGATGAGACGAGCGACCTGAAAGTCGGAGCAGCGTCTGGCCTCTCGATGACGTATACCATCGCCGTGCTAACTCTGTCATGGTCGGGTTGCCCGTCAGTTAGAGATACTGTCATGGTATAGCCTGGGTCCCAATTCAGCACGGTGTAGGTGTGCGATTGCGTCAGAGTGACCGGCACGGAACTGCTTCCCGCCGGCACGATGTCATGAACCACCGGGCTACCGTCCCCGAAGGTCCAGTTCACCCAGAGCATTTCGTTGTCTACATCACTGACCTCCACCTGGAACGTCTGCTGTCTGTTGACTATTGGCCAGTAGGTCGGGTTGAGCAGCGAATTGAACACCGGGGGTGCATTGCCGCCTTTGGGCGTCACCTGGAAAAAGAACCAGAAGTTGTCTGGCGTTGCTCCAGGTTGAGTCTTGAAATCCGGGAAGTTCGTGAATCTGTCTGTTCTGCATGCGTATAGTCCATACGGATTCCACATGATAACATACGGGCTGTCGTGGTAGAGAATCCTCTGCATTTCGTGAACAACGGCCTGTCGTTGCGTGAGATCCACAGTTGTCTGCTGCTGGAGGAACAACTGATCGTACACCGGGTTGCTATAGAAAGTGTCAGACCAAGCAGCCCAATCACCGCTGTCATTAGGTATCTGGTCGGTCGTCAGAACAGAGAGAATCCAATTGGGATCGGCTTCCGGCCACCAACTCCAGAAGAACATATCGTACTTCATATTGTACTGGTACCCGACCAAGACAGTCTCAGACACACCGCGTGCTGGTGCGTTTATGCCGATATCTCCTAGCCAGTTCGAAATCTTCCCGGCCGCGAGTCCATCTTCATTATAAGCAGTTGCCCAATAGAAATCGAAGCTCAGCTCAGCACCTGTCGTGCTTGTGACATTCTCCCTTACTCCGTCACCGTCAATGTCACGATATCCTGCAGCATCTAGCAGAGCTTTCGCCTTCTCAGGATCGAATTTGAACTCCTCGTTCTCGGGCACATTGTATTTCCAGAAAGGAGTGATCGGCGGAATCAATGTGTCCCCCTTATCAGCCAGTCCACTCAGCACATCCGTCACTATTTGTGTCTTGTTTACCGCCATGGCAATGGCCTGTCTGACAGAAGTGTTCCATGTCTCGGTGTTTGTGCTCGCCTTGGGGAACAACCGATGGCCAGCACTGTCTGTGGCGAATCTTACAGATGGTGATGCACAGTTGAATCCCAAGTGATGCATGTCAAACTCGTTCGCGACCTGCCCTTCTATGCCCGGCGTCGTAGTTGTCGTGTCCCACAGAGAGGTAGGAACCTGCATTGCCACATCGATGCTGCCTGAATAGAGCGCATTCATCATCGCTTCTGGGCTCGTGAACAACTTGTACAGAACCTTGTCGACATTTATCGCACCCATGTGATACTTGTCCCACTTCAGCATCCAAATGTCTCCCAGAGTCTTGCTGAAGGAACTCAGGACCATTGGTCCAGACCCCACGGGCCCGTTCGGGAAGTACTTCGTGTTCCACAAATCGACGCCCCCAAGCTGCGAGAGTGGCACGGCACTCCACAGGTGCTTAGGAAGAATCGGCACATTCATCGCGAGCATTGTGGCCTTAGGCACGTCGGTCGTGAATCTGACCGTATAGTCGTCAAGAGCGACTACATCGGTGATGTTCGAGACATAGTCTGCGTATAGGCCGCATTCTCTAGGATGGCTTCTGATGAAGTTGAAAGTCCAGTTCACATCTTCAGCAGTCACAGGTATGTTGTCATGCCAGGTGGAATTGTGCGCAAGATTGAAAGTCCATACCTTGCCGTCCGGGTTCGTATCCCAGGACCGCGCGAGCATCGGTATTGGTTCAAGGGTCGTAGGATCACGAGTGACCAACGTTTCATACATCTCCCATGCAACCATCCAGGATACGCCACTAATCATTGAGAACGGGTTGAATGTATCCTGCGATTCGGTGGTGCCAATGATTATTACTATGGGTGCTGCCAAAGCGACGGCGCGCTCCGAAATTATTGGAGCCACCATTAGTGCGGAAGAAATGAAAATCGCCAACAAGGCTATTGATGAGCACTTTGCTATCACATTTCTCCGAGGCGTTCTCGCACTAAGATCTCTTTGAAAATCTCCTCCAATAGACACACTTCCTTTGGCAGTTGCTTCCGGCATTCTATCGCCCCCCCTTCGTTTTCCCGGCGGTAACAACACAATAGGGACATCGTTCTCCACGAACTCAGTCAGACCGCAGACCACTCCCCGTCCCGATTGTATCTATTTCATAGATACCATATCCCCCGATTCGCGAGTGACTCAACAAATAGACAGCCTCGTTAATGCAATCCAGCTATAAGTGTTCTGTCTTTTCAACATCGGTGCTTTAAAAGCGGCGTTAGCGTGTCAATTCAAGAGAATCCAATGACGCTTACAATACATGAAAGTCCTCCAATCTAGCGATGAGCGCCAAATGCTCAGGTGTGAGCATTGAGCGAGCTCGAGTAAGGAGCGAGCAAGCATTTAGAAGACTCAACGAGACGTGGAAAGAGCACCTCAAAAAAGAAGTCAAGTGATTTTCTAACAGCCTCTGATAGAAAAAGACCAGGCATCACGGTGTGCAGGGAGCCGGATTTGAACCGGCGGACGCCTGCGCGACTAGACCCTGAATCTAGCGCCGTTGGCCAAGCTTGGCTATCCCTGCATTCACGGAATGAGCGCCAATGCCAATCATCACTATATAAGTAACTCTTCCCGGGACGGATTCACGAACTCATCAATTAGATCCCGGCCGGGCCTGAGAGCCGCGTTATGAGCCTTCCCGACGGTCGTCATCAGCTGGCGCCAAGTAGCTCGGCTATGATTACCGCGCCCATTAGAAGTCCGTGTCCGGTGTGTCTAGAGGTGTTCCTTTCTGCGCTTCGTCAATGTTCTTGATGAGATCAGGATAATGGTCCCTGTCCCCGCGATCGCGAGCACCAGGACGACCGGTCCGAATTCCGGTATCTCCTCCACGACGACCACCTGTGTCTCAGTGATGTTCGAGTTCCCAGCTGAGTCCTTGACCTCAAGCGTGACGTTGTACGTGCCTGGTGTGGTGAACAAGTGCTCCGCGGTCAGGTTGTATGACCAGTCCGTGTCCCATGTCCCGTCCCCGTCCCAATCCCAACGCGCCTGCAGATCGCTCCCTTCGTCGTCGTGAGACTGGGAGGCATCGAATGTATAGGTCATGGTGATGTCGCCAAACGATGGGTCATAGCCAATCGCGGCCACTGGTGCGTAATCGATGAACGCGCCCAGGATTGGGTAGTAGTCGACTACCTGGCCGTACCAATCGTAAGGAGTGTCTCCGTAGCCGTCTGGACCGGATATGTTCTGGCCAGGCCCGTGGTACATGTCAACGCCAGCGTAGTCCGACCAGTGATTCCCTCCTCCAGGGTATGTCATGTTGAACCTCACATTCACGTATTCCAGCCATACATTCTGGCTGTTGTTCGTGAACCAGTTGTGATCTACCTGGACACCGTCCGCCACGACGATCTTCAGACCGATCCAGTTGTCCGCAATATTGTTGTCCTGAATCGAGACATTCAGAGAGTATGCGATGATCATTCCTGTGTTGACGCCATCTATGGTCAAACCAGTGATGCTCACGTTGAGGCAGTTGGTGACTATCAGCTCGCCGACATCTATTCCAGAGATGTCCACGTCCGCGCTGTCCGTGACTTGGATTATCGGGCCGCCGTTGACGATGTTGTCAGGAGTGATGAGATGGTAGTCGTACGCGGTCAGGTTGGAGCCGTAGATCGTCACGCCCCCGTGACCGAATATGTTCTCCGCTATGATCAGACCGATGGCATCGCCGAGCGAAACGACTCCTTGATCTGGGAAGTAGTTGCCTGCGATGACGGTGAATGAGCAGTTGTACATCGCGGTGACGCTGCTCCAACCCCAGAGAGTGTTGTTCATGATGAGGTTCTCCTGAGCTTCAAGTAGTCTGATAGCACCATCGAACACATCGTTCCAGAACACGGAAACGTTCGTCGACGAGTAGAGAGCAACCGCACTCTCGAATCTGTTGTAGAACACGTTCCCCCAGACCGCGGAGTCCGATGAGGATTCGACGTCGACTCCATAGGTGGTCGACGAGTTCTTCGCAATGAAGACGTTCTCGAATACCTCCCCTTCGACGCAGCGGAGCATCCTGACGCACCAAGTACGGGCCTCGAAGACGTTCCAGGCGATGTATGTGCCCGTTGAGTCCTCCACCTGCGCCGCGGTGTCCGAATCAGTGGTGATGTTGTTTTCAGCGATGATGGTCTCCACACAATTGTCCACGAATAGGAATGGCTCATCCGAGAGGTTGTTCCCGGTCATTGTGGTGTTGATGCAGAGATCCAAAGAGATCGTTCCAGGGTGCAGGCGGCTGTTGTACATTATGAACGAGTCGTTGCAGGAAAGGAGATTGATGGCGCTCAGCGGCCATTCCGCATACGGGACGTTCAAGTCCACCGTGTTGTCGAGAATAAGCGCGAGTTCCGAGCGCGCCATCGAAATGCCCATGGCCCTCGCGGAAACGTTGTTCCAGGCCACCGTGCAGTTGACCGAGTCCTCTGAGAATATGCCCCTGTAGGGAGTCACGAGCCCTATCCAGGGTATTACTGTGTTGTTCATGATCACGCTCGAGCTCGAGTGGCTCTCATGTATCCCAACGGTCATGGAGTAGCGGATATCGTTGTCAATGATCTGGGAGCCGACGGATCCTCCGACCACTATGCCAACTGTCCTTCCTTTCACATAGTTGGATTCAATCGTCACGTTATCCGAATCATGCACCTCGACGCCGATGCCCTCGATCCAAGTTGGGCTGTCTTGTGTGGCGATGTCATTCCCATACAAGGTGCAGTTGTCGCAGTCGATCAGCTTGAACCCTTCGTCAGTCGCGTAGAGGGAGAGGTTGTTGTTATTGATGATCGAATGGGAGATTCCCTCGAAGACCGCCCCCTCGAACGTAGAGAAGTCTGCTCGATTGTCGGAGCAGTTGACTCCTGTGGAAGTACGTACCCGCATGCCAGTGTTGCCCGCGCTGATGCTGTTGCCTACGAAGTCGATGTCGGCAGATGTCTCGAGAAGGAATGGGATCCCTGCGGTCATTCTGCTGTCTGCGACTCCGATCCAGGTGGAGTTCTTGATGCAGACTCCGTAATCGCTGCTGCCGAATGTGCAGTCACTGACAGCCACATCTGAGCAATTCTCGATGCGTACCGAATACTTGCAGGCGTATGTCGTGACATTTATCACGACTCCATTAGGCGCTCCAAGCAACACAACGCCGTCTGAGAGCCGTAGCGAGCAATTGCGTATCGCGAAATAGGCTGTGGTTCCACTGATCTCTATGCAGTTCTCTGATGCGGTCCCGTAGATGTCCCATCCTTCGATAACGTACGGGTCGGATACCGTTCCTGCTCCTCCGGTGACTCCGTTCACCGGCTTGAAGTCCCCATTCTTCATAATGAGGATAGGATTGTGTGGAGTGAATTGCGCAGATGCGTTCTGCGCTGCCCCAATCAGAATGTATCCGGCAGAGATCAGAGTCATCAACGCGATCGCGATGGAAGTTACTCTCCTCCCGAACATGCCAATACCCGGTCAGTATTCTGAGTTTTCGCTATTTATAGCCTCTGCCGGAGAGCCAGCTATCCGAGGATCATCTGTCAAAGGAAATGGAAAACTATCCAAAGGGTTTGAATCGTCTGAAGGGTTTGATGGAGCTTGGAAGAGTAGGCTGGGCGCCTACTTCTTCATGATCTTCATCCAGCCGCCGGATTCGAAGACTGCGAGCCTTCTCTTCGACAGCGTGGTCTTGAACTCGTCCCAGTCTATGATCTCTAGGCGGGAGTTCCTTCCCTTCGTGAACTGTACCCCGTTGGTGCCCTTCACGCGGCCGGGTTTAATGCCCTTCTTCTTTGCGATCTCCATCGCCTTCTCGACGCTTATCGGTTCCATGACCATTGTGTTCATCCCTCCGAGTGCTTCTGGCTACGCCATCCAGGCATAGTCCAGATGTGTATCACTATCCTTGATATTTAATGATTTTCGTATGCTGGCTCGATTTTTCGGTACGTCTGGCTCTTTCTTCCGACCTAATAGTTGAAGACAGAGCCAGTAGTACTGGCCATAAAATCAACATTCGAACCGCGCTGTTCAGCTGTCTCCCAGCCGCTCCGCAATCGTTGCCACGAACGCGGAGTTGTTCACCATGCTGTGGATCGGGACGTTCTCGTTGGGACCGTGCTCGTAGACCTTGTCGATGTCCACATAGCTGTAGCCTATGCAGAACGGAGCGTGCTTCTCGAACAGGTACGCTGGACCGGTCCCTGACATCATCGGCAGCAGGTTGCACGGCGCAGGACCGACGACCTCACGAGCGGCCTCCATCACGAGCTTGATGAACGGATCGGTAAGAGGAGTCTTTGCGGCATCGTATCCCGCGGCGTAGACATTGACGTCCTTGAAACCTCTCTTGTTGAGGTGCGCCCTGAGCAGCTTTGCCATTTCGTCCGCGTGCATGTCCGGCACGAGCCTCAGATCCAGCTTCGCCATCGCTTTGGCGGGCACTATGGTCGAATGCACCTCGCCCAGGCTTCCGCTCTCCAGGCCGTTTATTGAAAGCGACGGGTCGAGGTACAGTGCTTTGAGCAGGCTGACGCCGTCGCGGTTCTTCAGGAAGCGCCTGAGGCCATAGTTCGCCTTGAGCTTCTGCCCTATGTTACCTTTGTAGTTTCTCAGGGACTCGATGTCCTCCTTGGTCGGCTTTCGGATGCGTTTCCGGACGCCATCGATCGTGATGTTGTCATCCTCGTCCTTCAGGGTCTTCAGGGCCTGCACGAGCCGCCACGGCGCGCTCGGTATGGCACCTGCGGAGCCGGAATGCACATCGTACTTGGGATACTCTGGAGAGTCCCCTACTGACAATCGGATCGAGAGGTCTCCTTTCATCCCGGCAAACATCTCGGTCGTGCTTGCGTGTGTCGCTGACAGCGTCTCCCACACGCAGCCGTCCGCCTTCATTAGGTCCCCGTGCTTCTTCTCGAACTGGGCGAGCACCTCTGAGCTCCACTCCTCCTCGCCCTCGACCACGAACTTCGCGTTCACGGGGAGTTCTCCAAGCGATTCCTCTATGATATCGAAGCCGACGAGGCTCGCGACGCACGGACCTTTGTCATCTACCGCTCCTCGACCGAATGCTCGTCCCCCTCTGACGGTCAATTTCCACGGGGACGATTTCCAGAGATTGAGGTCCCCCTCGGTCTGGACATCATAGTGGTGATAGCACATGAGCGTCTGCTTCGCGCCGACATTCTTCTCCGCGTAGACCACAGGCGGGCTTCCGAACTGCATCACCTTGTACCCGTGGTCCTCGAACTGCCCCTCGAGCGTCTCCGCGCATTCCTGGAGCCCCTTCTTGTCCCTGGGGACCACTGTGGGCGATTTGATTATCTCCGCCAGAAGATCCAGCGACTTCTTGCTGCTCCTGTTCGCTTTCGAGAGCAGCTCTTGATAAGGTGTCCTAACCATGATGATGCCCGGCATACCGAAAGCCCGACTGGCCTTTTAGAATTACCTGTTCCACACACGCTCAACGAAATCTAATATAACCGCCTGTCTTATGTCAGTCTCAGAGGTTCTCACGAATGGGTCTGTTCGGCTCTTCTGGCGTTAGGGGCGTCGTCAACCAGGAGATGACTCCGGAACTGGCGGCATCGATCGGGATGGCCGTGGGTTCCGAGCGGAAACAAGTCGTCCTCGGGATGGATTCCCGGACATCAGGTCCCATGATGGAGGCCGCGGTCATGAGCGGGATCATGTCCACCGGCTGCGATATCTATCTTGCAGGGCTCGTCACCACTCCCACATTGGCCGAGGCCGCCCGCGAGATGGACTGCGGCGTGATGGTGACTGCGAGCCACAACCCCCCCGAATACGCGGGGATCAAGCTCTGGAACTCCGACGGCATGGGCTTCGATGTTGCTCAATCAGAGGCCATCGAGAAGATGGTTGGTTCGAAGAAGTTCAAGCTCGCGACTTGGGACGAGGTCGGGAAGAAGCATCTCTGCCCTGATGCTGTCGAGCATCACGCGGAGCGCATACTCTCCTCGGCCGTGGAGTCGAAGCTCAAGGTTGTGGTCGATTGCGCGAACGGTCCCGCGTTCAACATCACGCCAATCGTACTCCAGGGCATGGGCTGCCAGGTCGTCACGCTCAATTCGAATCCCGACGGTCGCTTCCCAGGCAGGCCTCCTGAACCGTCGGACGAGAACCTGACCGACCTCAAGCACGCGGTCGTGTCGATGAAGGCGGACGTGGGCATTGCCCATGACGGGGACGCTGACAGGATGGTCGCCGTGGACGATAAGGGTGTGTTCTTCGGCGGTGACCAGTTGTTGGCGTTGTTTGCCAAGAACTACGCCAAGAAGATGATAGTGGTGACGGTTGACACCTCGATGGCCATCGATGACTATGTTGATGCGAGCATAGTCAGGACGCGCGTGGGCGACGTGTTCGTGAGCGAGGCGGTCAAGAAATCGAAGGCGGATTTCGGCGGAGAGCCCTCGGGCACCTGGATTTTCCCTGACCAGACATACTGCCCAGACGGCGTCCTCGCTGCTACCCGGCTGATCCAACTCATAAAGAAAAAGAAGCTTTCGCAGATCAGGAAAGACATTCCGAAGTATCCGATCTTGCGAGATTCCATCAGTTTCGACGCGAAGGACAGGGCTAAGGTTCTGAAGAACCTTGAGAAACAGATGGTCAAGCTCAAGTGCGACGAGCTTCTCACCCTCGACGGCTTCAGGCCGCTCTTCAAGGACGGATGGGCGCTCGTGCGGCCTTCTGGGACGGAGCCGAAGATCAGGTACCTTGCGGAGGCGAGGACGGACAAGAGGGCCAAGGAGATCATGGCGCTCGTGTCCGGCGCTGTCAAGAGGTGCCTGAAATGAAAGGGTACATCCTGGCCGCAGGAGAGGGTCTCAGGATGCGCCCTCTGACCGCCAACATCCCTAAGCCCCTGCTCCCAGTTGCGGGCAAGCCCTTCCTGGAGCACAACATCGATGCTCTGAAAGACGTGGGAATCAAGGACCTCATACTTCTGACCGGCTGGAGGGCCCAGCGCATCCGGGAGCATTTCGGGGACGGCAAGGAGTTCGGCGTGAGGATAGAGTACATCGAGCAGAAGGAGAGGCTCGGGACTGCGCACGCCATCGGGATGGTCAAGGATATGGTCGATTCTCCGTTCTTCTGTCTGTACGGCGATGTCGTGCTCACCAAGGAGAGTGTGAAAGGGCTGGTCGATCATCACAAGAAGGTCAAGGGGAGCGTCATGGCCCTCACGACGGTCGACGACCCGAGAAGGTACGGCTCGATCATCTCGCAGGACGGTGTTGTGAAGGACATCATCGAGAAGCCGGAGGTCCCGGAGACGAACACCGTCAACGCGGGAGCGTACATCCTCGACCCCGCGGTGTTCGAGGCAATCGCCGAGACAAAGAAGTCCCCAAGGGGAGAGTACGAGATCACTGACTCGTTCAAGATCCTCATGAAGAAGGCTCACATCTACACGCACCTGCTCAAGGGCGAGTGGATTGATGTCGCCAGGCCCTGGGACCTGCTCGAGGCGAACAGGATACTTATGGAGGACCTCAAGACCAAGCTCGAGGGCGATGTCTCAGACAGAGCCACTCTTATCGGCAGCGTCCAGGTGGGAAAGGGAACCAGAGTGCTTCCGGGGTCGTACATCTCTGGCCCTGCGATAATCGGCGAGGACTGCGAGGTAGGCCCGAACGCTTACATCCGCCCGAGCACATCCATCGGGGAGCACTGCAAGATAGGCGCCGCCGTTGAAATCAAGAATTCCATCATTATGAACAGGACGAACGTGCCGCACCTGAGCTATGTTGGAGACAGCGTTATCGGCGAGAGGTGCAACTTCGGCGCGGGCACAAAGGTGGCGAACCTAAGGCTGGATGAGAAGGAGGTCCAGGTCATCGTCGATGGAAAGAAGACGGGTTCAGGCAGGAGGAAGCTAGGTGTGATAATGGGCGATGATGTCAAGACGGGCATCAACGCCTCGATTGATGTCGGCACGATCATAGGAGAAGGGACCATGATCGGCATGGGCGCAGTCGCGCGAGGCACAATCGCTCCAGGAAGCCGGATATTCTAGACTTTGGTTTTTCTGCGCCTTTCCAGGAGGTACGTGCCTGCGACTACAGCGACCGCCGCTCCGACTCCTACCGTCACCAGGATCAATCCCTCTGCGCGTGCAATCTCAGCCGAACTATCCATCACTTTCACTATGATTGCATCCGAATCGGTGAGTCCATTTCGATCGGTCACCGTGAGCGTCACAACGTAGGTTCCGGGTATCTTGAACTTGAACTGGGGACTGATGCCGAACATTATCTCGCGGGTGCCGTTGTAGGTGAATGTCCACAGGTACTCCAATCCAGACGAATCGTCGGTGCTGCCCGAGGCATTGAACCTTAAGGTCGTGCCCGGCCTGATGGTAGCGTTCTCGCCGGCATCAGCCACTGGTGGCTCATTGGCGCTGCCGATGACGTGAACGGTTAGTGTGTCCTCAGCCGTATTGTACGCCGCGTCCCAGACTTGTAGAAATACTGCGTAGTCCCCAGGGTCATGAAACGTATGCGTCACTTCCATGTCGTAGAGCGTGAGCGGTACGCCGTCGAACAGAAACCACTTATACGCCACTATTCCGACGTTGTCCGTCGAAGCCGACGCGTCTAAGACTACCAGATCTCCGGCATTCACAATCTGGTTCGGTCCAGCTTCTGCAATAGGCGGGGACATATCATAGGTCGTCTGCTCAACAAAAGCGGTGGCGTTGTCAGTGTCCGTCTGCCCTTTCGTGTCTGTGACGGTCAGTTCGATTCTGTAAGTGCCAGCATACTCGAAATAGTACAAGACGAACTCACCATACAGTGTCATGGTGTTGGGACCATCAAAAAAGGTCCATGTATAGTTCGTGATCCCAAAATCGTCCATTGAGTCGCGACCATATAACCAACATGGGACATCCGAAGTATCTCCATAGGTATCATCGCCAGCGTTGGCGACGGGTGGGTTGTCGATTGGGTCCGATGTCACATTGACCACCACACTCGTGTCGTCAGTCATGGTTGTTTGACTGGTGACATTGAGGGTGATTAGATAGAGTCCAGCCTCGTTGAAGACGTACTTCTCCTTCGCGTAGTAGAGATATATCTCCTCGCCACCGACGGTGAAATTCCAGGTGTAGTTCACTATCCAGTAGTAGTCTTCGGACATAGTGCCATCCATGAATACCGTGCCGCCGACCTGGACTGTTTCAGGATAGAGCGCGATGACTGCTCTTGGCGTCGGAACAAGATAGGCATGGGCCACATTCGGGCAAGCGACGCAGATCAACGTCGTTGCCATTACGATATGAGCAATGCCGATTGCCAATCCGCCCAAGGGAATCCTGGCCATTTGATTCGAGACAAGATTCACCGAGGGTATCATAAACCTAGTGGGTGCCAGTCACTAGCCAATGAAGGATTATCCACCAGTCCGATTCAGCCATGCGAAAGTCAATAGTCTAGATACGGTCATATTGGCCCAAGAGGTGCGGCGACGAAGTGCCCCAACTGCGGTACGGATAACATCAGGTCATACGGACCCTGCAAGAAGTGTGGCAAGATCCTGGGGCTCGCCCCAAAACCATCTCCCTCGGAGCAAGCTTCCAGGATCGCAGAGGCCGCTCGCAAGGCGCTCGAGAAACCGGCTTCTGACGTACCCGATCGCCAGGTATCGCACAGAGAAGTCGCCATCCGCATACAGATCGAGTACACCCATGGCAAGATGGACCCGATGGAGCGGGTGATCGATGAGGTGCTTGGTCTGATGGAGCTTATGCGGCGGGAGCAGATTTCAGTTCACCAGATGCTGGAAAAATCCTCCGCCACTATTAGGTCGCTGTTCAGGCTTCGGTGGGTCGCGATCGGGCTCAGGAACCCGACTGACGGCCTGTACAGGTACGAGATACTATCGGGCTTCAGGGAGGATGCTATAGCCGCGAGGAAGAAGCAGGCTTTCAAGCTCGAGGACTTCACGACCAACAGCATCTACAAGGGCTGGGAGGTCAGCCGCTTGTCGAAGATGTACTTCGAGGAGGACAAACCCTACACAAGCGGCTCCGAGGTGACATTCAACAGGCCAATTCTTATGTCTTCTTTACGTCGTGCGCCTGACGACAGCCTCGAGGCCGACTATCTCACGGTTCAGATACCTGGGAACAAGGGGGAGGTGCTCGGGTGGATCGAGACCTCGGGCACGATAACTGGGAAGCTGCCTGACGTCGCGACTATCAAGTGGATCGAGATGATCGCAGACGTCCTCGGGGCAGCCATAATGAAGAGGCGGTACCTCGTGACCTAGGCTCTCGGTTCCGCTGCCCCGCGATAGTCCTGGTTCCAACTCCCGTATCGGCATCCAGCTGTGATTTGGGTATAGCGTAAAGAACCGCTTGAGGCCTACTCTCTGATGCGAGAGAAACTAAGCTGAGTGATGAGCATGAAAGAGAAGATCAAGAAATCGGAGGAAGAATGGAAGAGGGAGCTCACGCCCGAACAGTACCACGTGCTCAGGGAGAAGGGCACGGAGAGGGCGTTCACCGGCGAGTACTACCATAACAAGGAGAAGGGTGTTTACAGGTGTGCTGGCTGTGGTGCTGAACTTTTCGACTCCGATACGAAGTACGACTCCGGAAGCGGGTGGCCGAGCTTCTTCCTGCCTCTGTCCAAGGATGATATCGAGGAGCGGTCCGAAGGCAGTCTGTTCATGAAGCGGACGGAGGTCCTGTGCGCCAAGTGCGGCGGTCATCTGGGTCACGTCTTCGACGACGGACCGAAGCCGACGGGCCTTCGCTACTGTATCAACTCGGCCTCTTTGAAGTTCGACAAATCTAAGAAGAAAGAGTGATGCAAGCATGTGCGGTCGGTTCGCGCTCACTCACATCGTCGGCCTACCCGTGAGATTCCTGCTCCAGAGCTTCGACCTGGATTTCAAACCGAGGTACAACATCGCCCCGACGCAGGAGGTTCCTATCATAGTCAGGGAGAGCCCCAACAAGGCAGTGATGATGGGGTGGGGGTTAGTGCCGTTCTGGGCGAAGGACCCAAAGATAGGGAACAAGATGATCAACGCGAGGGCGGAGACGGTGAAGACGAAGCCAGCCTTTCGCGCGTCCTTGAAGAGAAAGCGGTGCCTCGTTCCGGCAACTGGATTCTTCGAGTGGAAGCGGACAAAGGATGGGAAGATACCGCACTTCGTGAAGATGAAGGACGAGTCGTTCTTCGCCTTCGCGGGATTGTACGATCAATGGAAGGATCCCGAGGGAAAAAAGCTCTTGACCTTCACCATTATAACGACCGAACCGAATGCCATAATGAGCAAGATTCATAACAGGATGCCCGTGATACTCAAGCAGGAGGACGAGGACATGTGGCTGGGCAATGAGCCTCTCACCCCTGACCAGCTGGCCGGCGTGTTCCGGCCGTTTCCCGCGCGTCCGATGGAGGCCTACGAGGTCTCCACCGCTGTCAACAACCCTGTGAACGATTTCGAAGATATTGTCAAATCAGTCTGATGCGCCAATGAATGTATCGAGAAGGTGAACGAAATGGAAGTGTTCGATGCGATTGAGAGAAGAAAATCAGTGAGAGCGTTTGATCACAAGCCGATACCAGAGGACGTGCTGATGAAGATCCTTGAAGCCGGTCGGATTGCTCCGTCGGCGTCAAACATCCAGCCTTGGCACTTTGTGGTGGTGCGGGACCAGAAGAAGCGCGAGGCCCTATCGTCAGGCAAGTATGCTGGTTTCCTGAAGGAGTCTCCGGTCGTGATAGTCGGCTGCGGGGACAAGAAGAAATCGCCCAAGTGGAACATCATTGATGTGACGATTGCCCTCGAGAACATGGTGCTTGCGGCCACTGGCGAGGGCGTGGGGACATGCTGGATCGGGAGCTTCGATGAGGAAGAAGTGAGGAGAGTAGTGAACGTCCCGCCAAGCTGCCAAGTCGTCGCGATGCTCGCCGTTGGCTATCCGAGAGAGAGCCTGGACCTGACCTCGAAGATTGTCGGTACGCGTAGGAGAAAATCCATCGAGGAGATAGTCAGCTTCGAGGAGTTCGGAAAAGCGAAGGGCGCCTAGTCGACCACCTCGAGGTCCCTCGGCTCTCCCGCGATGTCGAAGCAGGCCCAGCTGTTCTTGCTGAACGGGCTGCAGACTATGATGTGTATCCAGCCGTACTTTTGGAAGAATTCCAGGTCTGCCCCGGATGGGTAGCACACGCCTGAAGGATGCGAGTGCACCGTCCCGACGATCGTGTAGTCGATCGGGAGCATGTACAGCTTGAAGAGCGCTGACCTCTCGCCGCTCTCGGTGCCCGGGAGCAGGATGAGCTCGTCAATCACGCCTTTCTTCGCCCGGAGGAGTGCTCCGAACTCATTTGGGATCGAGTCCTTTGACGCCTCGAGAATCATCTTGAGCACGCGCTTCCTGATGCCTCGTATGTTGGCACGTTCATCCTTGGAGAAGTCGAAGAGCGGCAAGCTCACTCCTCTTCCTTGGCGATTCCCGCCCTCTCTCGCATAACGTCCATCATCCCGGGGATGTAGCTGACGCTCAGAACGACCTCGGAGACGGGTCTCTTCCAGAGCCTGCCCATGGGATGCTCAGAATCGAGCTCCAACCTGACAAGCCCTGAGAATGACGAGGTCACGAAGAGTATCTTGGGGATGGGAGAGTATCTCACCCCAATCCCGACCCTAACGCCTCCCCACGGGATCGAGAGCTGCTTCACTTCCCTGACCCATTCGTAGGGTATGTCCTCGCTGATCAGAAGCCCCATCCTCAGCCTGAGCGCCTTCGCGCCCGCGACGTGGTTCGTGAATATCGGGGGCACTAGAAACAGGAACGCGAGGACTCCTTCGAGGACGCCTGCGACTAGCCAGAAACTCCTCGAGAAATCGCCCACTGACGAACTCGCGAGATAGAACAGCAGGACCGTGACGACGACGTAAATCAGCGTGCCTATCAGGAACCAATGCTTCGGATATGCTATCCTGACCGTTGGGACCTTCTTGGCGATCATCCGGTGTTCCCTCTTCTGCTCAGTGCCTCTGCGCCGCGAACGGGGCGGACGCGACAAGCTTCTCTTCGAGGTTCTTGTAGAAATCGTCCTGGAAACTGATGAACCTAGCCTTCTTCTCTGAAGCCGTGAACACGATCTCCTCGTCGCCCTTGATGGTGAACTCGCACTGCCCATCTATCACCATGCTGCATTCCCTTGGTTCGAGCAGAGTGACTCGAATCTTGCTCTTCGCGGAGACCACCAGTGGTCTCGCCGCGAGCCTGAACGGTGCGATGGGCGCTATCACAAGCGCGTCCACGCGCGGGTCGATTATGGAAGACCCGACGCTCATGGCGTACGATGTGGAGCCTGTGGGAGTTGCAACGATCAGTCCGTCCGCCCTGACCTGGGTCGCGCGCGTGTCGTTGACGGAGATGGCGAAGTGGCGCATCTTCGCGATGTGAGCCGTGTGGATGACTACCTCGTTGGTGGCGTCCGTCAGCCTTTTGCCGTTCAACAGGGTCTTGAGCTTCAGGCGCTCGTCGAGGTAGTACCTACCCGCCAGCAGCTTCCTGATCGCCTGCTTGATCTCCTCGGGCTTGACTTCAGTCAGGAAGCCGAGGACACCTGCGTTGACGCCGAGCACAGGATGATCGGAAGCCTGGAGCGTTCTCAGGATGGTGCCGTCCCCTCCTATCGTGATCAAGATATCGACATCCATCTTTGCGAGCGGAACACCTTTCATCCCCAGCGCGTCAGCAGTGTGGGATTCGACAACATAATCGTGGCCCTTGAGCGCCTCAATGACCATCTTCGCTGCCGACTTGAAGCTCTTCAGTTCCGGAGTGCCTGTTATTCCTATCTTCGTAGTACCAGCTCCTTGATCTTGGGGTCGCCGTACGCCAGGTAGTTCTTCCTGTCGCTCAGGGAGAACTCCATGTCCAGCTTGTTCCCCTCCAGGTCGCACACCTCGCCCCCTGCTTCCCTGAGCACGAGCGCGCTGGCGGCGATGTCCACGATCCTGATCATCCTATTGAAATTGGTGCAGTTCATGTAGTGCGCCTGCGTCGTCCCCTGGGCGACCAGACACATCTCCAGGGACGCGCACCCGAACGAGCGCACGCGGTGCGCAAGCAGAGCAACCTCTTGGGTCTCCGGTGCGGCATCTTGGCCCGCGAAGATCGAGAAGACAGCATCGTCCCGATTGTACTTGGACACTGCGATCCTGTGACCGTTCAGCTCGGCCCCGCCCCCTCTGCGGGCGTAGAAGCTGTCGCCCGTGATGAGGTTCTTGACCATGGCGAAGTCGCAGTCCGAGAGCTTGCTCTTGCCTATGGCAAGAGACACAGAAAAGAAAGGGATTCCCCGCGTGCAGTTGAGGGTCCCGTCGATCGGGTCGAGGACGAGCACGCGCTTCGCCCCGCGGTCGATGAACCCGGCCTCCTCGCTCAGGACGTTGAGCTCGATGCCCTCTTCGTCAAGGTATTTCAGGACCACGTCCTCGGCGAACTTGTCTATCTTGGAGGTCGCTGACCCACTCGCGCCCATTCCGACAGGGATGTGCCCGTCGAACCCTTTGGGGCGCTCCTTGTAAGCGGTGTGCACCGCGTTGGCGATCTTGGTGAGCTCGGATTTCACGGGTTCAATATTAGACGGGTTATTGATTATACTTTCCAGCGTTATTGCCGGGTCGCATCCAGTCAGAGGGCATCCCGAACTGACGCGCGATGTTCCTGATGCTCAGGTCTGTCCCGTAACTCTCGCTGAGCTTCCGCGCAACGTGCTCTGGGATGCCGTTTCCGACAAGTTCCTTGTAGACGGTCTTCGCACCGCTTCGGGCACGGCGCTTCATCCTGAGGTACGCGACCCCTGACCCGATTGCCAGCTTCGGAATCGCGATCATGATGGACGCCACTATCTTGGGCATGTCCTCATTGTCACTTGTCATCGTCGTCTGCCTTCTTGCCTTCCCAAGGCTTTCCCTGGAATACCTGTCCCAGCATCCCGCCCAGGCTGAAGTTCGTCATGAACTTCTGAGTTAGTTCGTATGCCTGCTTGTCGTCCATGCCCGCTTCCTTCATCGACTTGTAGAATGCTGCGACGGACTTCGCGAAGCCCTCCGCGTTCTCCTTGCTGTATACCGTTGTGGTGATTGCTTCGAGCAGCTTCGGGATCTCGGTTGAGACCACATTGAGTATCTCTTTCACTTCCTGCGCGTCGTGTTTCTGTTCTCCCATACTTGTTCACCTCTGCGCCCTTCCCGGGCGCTTCTGTGACTGTCTATGTCTGGTACGTCTAGATAAGGAAAGTGAGCAAAAGTGACCGACACGACGTCACTAGGTCTTGACTTGGGGACTCCTGTCTTTGGTTGGTCCCAGTCCAAGGAGATCATACCACTTGTCAACGTATTCTGAGGTCAGCCAGAACTCCTTGGACCTGGACGAGCCCTTGCCCTTCACGACCCCCTTTTCCTCCAAACCCTTGAGCCGCTCCCTGACGATCCTCCTCGACGAGCTCCCTCTCATGTCCTTCAGCTTGTCAGTGATCTGGGAGATGTTCTGGCCGTCTCTCTCGAAGAGGACTTTGACAATATCCCTCGAGATGGAGTCCTTCACGCCAGGGATCAACAGATCGGGGGAGATCGCACCGTGCCTCTGGTAGAGCCCAAGCATCTTGAAGTAGCTCCCCGATATCTTCTGGAACCTCTCGATGTAGTCCAGGAGCTGCGAGTACGGCTCAGAGACCTTGCTGAGCGCGTCCTCGACGCTTTCCATCTTCTTGGAGAGTTCCTTGATCTCCTTCTCGAGGTCCTCGCCCGCCATCGGATTTGCTATCTACTTCGACCTATAACTCTTTTCTTTGGCAGAGCATACGGTCATCCGGCATGACGAACGAACTTGCAGCTATCAAGGGATTGACCGGAGTCTACACGGACGGGAAGGACCTCTACACTGTCAACGCCGCTCCATGGAAGAATGTGTACGGCGAGCGATTGATAGAGATCGACGGAATAGAGTACCGGTACTGGGACCCACACAGGTCGAAGCTTGCGGCTCTGATACTCCTGGGCTGCAGGAGCATCGGCATCGACGAGAGTACGAAGGTCCTCTATCTCGGCGCCGCCTCGGGAACGACCGCCTCTCATGTCTCGGACATCGTTACCAACGGGATCGTCCACTGCATCGAGATATCGGAACGGTCCTTCCGAGACCTCGTCAAGGTCTGCGAGACCAGGAAGAACATGATGCCTGTCCTCGCGGACGCGAACCGGCCAGAGGACTACTCTCACATGATCGATGGAATCGAGTTCGTCTACCAGGACATTGCGCAGAGGAACCAAGTGGACATATTCGTCAAGAACATGGCGGCCTTCGAGGCCGAACGCGGGATCCTAATGCTGAAGTCGAGGAGCGTCAACGTGAACCGGAAACCGAGAGATGTGTTCGCCGAGGTAAAGAAGCAGCTCGTTGCGAAGACGCTGAAGGTCAGGGAGGTCGTCCTTCTAGAGCGATACTCGAAGGACCACGCCGCGTTCGTCGTGGAGGTATGACGCTGCCTGACAAGTTCGTCTACGTGATCGCGTTCAAGGACAACAAGTTCATAATGGTCCGGCACAGGGAGCGCAAGTGGGAGATGCCCGGCGGCCGACTCATGAAGGGCGAGACGCACGAGCAGGCAGCTGTGCGCGAGTTCTTCGAGGAGACTGGGATGAGCTTGGAACTCGTCTCCCAGGTCAGGGCGAAGGTCCCAGACGGCGGGAAAGTGTTCGCGGGCTTTGCCCGTGATGCCATAACAAAGAAGCCCTCGGAGTGGAACATCGTCGAGGTCCGCGAATTCGACGAGCTTCCAAGCGATCTGTCCTTCCCTCTGGTCGAGTACCGGACCATGCTGGACCAGGCACGTTTCATTGTGGAAACCTTTAAAAGGGGGAAGGGTATAAGCGGCTCTGCCTCGCCACTGACTAGATGAAACGCTCGGAGTAGATAGGCAATGTCAAGGATGCATTCAGGCAGGAAAGGCTCATCGGGCTCGAAGAGGCCCTTGCTCAAGGAGAACCCCAAGTGGGTTCAGCAGTCGGCAGAGGAAGTCAAGGACCTGGTAGCGAATATGGTCGGCGAGGGCATGTCCATGGCCAAGGTCGGCCTTGTTCTCAGGGACCAGCACGCCGTTCCGAACGTGAAGCTCGCGACCGGGAAGACAATCAAGGAAATCTGCGTCGAGAAGGGCGTTAGGTTCGAGTTGCCGGACGATCTCCAGGCGCTAATGAAGCGGGCCGTGCAGATGAGCTCGCATGTCAACAAGAACCCGAAGGATCTGCACAACATCAGGGGCAGGCATTTGATCGAGTCCAAGATAAGGCGGCTCGTGAAGTACTACAAGCGGGAAGGCGTGATCCCGGAGTCCTGGAACTACGCTCTGGACACGGCCGCACTGCAGGTCGAGTGATGATTTGATGAGCGGGAGCATAGCACTCCCGGACGAGTTCTCCGACGGAATCAAGCAGGTCATCAAGATAATCAACTCCGCGCAGCAGCTTCGCGTGGTCTCCCACTATGATGCCGACGGGCTCGCGGCCGCGTCGATCATGGTTGGGGCGTTGACCCGGGCCAAGAAGCAGTTCCATCTGACGGTCAGCAAGAGCCTCGACAGGGACATGATGGAATCACTTGCCAAGGAAGGCAACTCCTCCATTCTGTTCCTCGACATGGGCTCCGGACAGATCGACGCCTTGGAGCAGCTGGAGGCGAAGGTTGGCTCTCTGGACCACCACAAGCCGATCAGGAAATCAAAGAAGGTCGTGCAGGCGAACCCTCACTTCTTCGGAATAGACGGGATGACAGAAGCGTGCGCTTCAACACTCTCATTCGTCACGGCCATCATGATGGACCCGTGCAACTGGGACCTGTCCCCCATCGCCATCGCTGGGATAATCGGAGACAGGCAGCACATGGGCGGGATGAAGGGCGTCAACCAGCAGATACTGGACTACGCTAAGGAGAAGAACTTCGTAGAGGTCCAGAGGGGCCTGAACCTGAAGGGCTTGACAATCCTCGACGCGATTCACGACTCAGTGGATCCGTTCTTCGTCGGGATGTCCGGCAGGAAGGAGAACGTCCTCGCGTTCCTCGATTCGATGAAGCTCAACCCCGAGACACCGATGGGCGCCTTGGACGAGGTCTACAGGCGCAAGCTCACTTCGATGCTTTCCCTGAAGCTCATGGGCCAGGGATGCAGGCCAGAGACGGTCGAGGAGCTTGTGACCGATGTCCACTGGATACCATCCATGAAGATCACAGCCGTCGACCTCGCAGATCTGCTTAACGCATGCGGCAGGATGGACCACGAGGGCCTGGGAGTCGCCCTCTGCATGGGCGACAAGGAGTCATTGGCCCGTGCCGAGGAGCTAAGGAAAGAGTACAACAGGAAGCTACTCGACAGGCTCGTGAGCATCGAGATGGACGGTGTCAGCGAGAAAACGCACATTCAGTACTTCGACGCGCCGGATCCTTCACTCGCGGGAGCCCAGTGCGGCCTGGCGATGCAGTACATACTCAACCAGGCGAAGCCGACGCTCGCACTGTCCGTCGTGAAGGGCAGCGTCAAGGTGTCCAGCAGGGGTACGAAGTACCTCGTGTCCAAAGGCCTGGACCTTTCCGCCGCCCTGAAGAAAGGCGCGGAGAAGTTCGGAGGAGTCGGGGGAGGACACGCGGTTGCTTCGGGAGCCACCGTTCCTGAGGCCAAGAGAGAGGAGTTTCTCGAGGCCGTCGACGCGATCGTCGCGCAGCAGCTTAGGTGATGGCGACTGATTCTCCACCTGCCCATTAGGGGAGATAGTTCTTGTATCGGTTAGGCCGATACTGCGGTTCGAGGGAGAGTTGAGGACAATGGATGAGGAAGAACCTGTCGAGGACAGTCAGGACGTCATGAACGATCTCTGGTTCAAGAGGAGCTACATCGACCTGATCCAGGACTATCCGAACCAGTGGATTGCGGTGCTCGATCAGAAGGTCATCTGTAGCGGCAACATGAAGTGGCAGGTCGAGAAAGAGGCCAAGAAGATCGCGGGGGAGAAGGAGTTCTCGCTGTATTTCATCGAGCCATCGGACATAATGCCTTAGACGCTGTCCTTCATCCAGGGCAGGTCGACCTCGTCCGTCCGGTATCTCTGTCTGACTGCGCTGTCTTCCAGCCTTGTGCGGACACCCGCTCCATGCATCACGAGTCCGGTCCACGCGATCATAGCCCCGTTGTCCACACAGAGAGATCCCGGGGGAACGAACATCTTCGCCTCCCGCTCCTCCGCCATGATCTTAACCATCTCCTGAAGGCGCTTGTTCTGGACGACTCCTCCACCCAGCAGGACCTCATTCTTCTCCACGTGGGCCATCGCCCTCTCGGTAACCTCGACGAGCATCGCGAAACAGGTTTCCTGGAGAGAGTAGCAGAGATCCTCGAGCCGCTTGCCATTCTTCTTCAACTGGATCGCAGCGGTCAAGATGCCAGAGAAGGCCACGTCCATCCCCTTGACGCTGTATGGGAGATCGATAAGCTCCTTTCCGTCTCTCGCGAGCTTCTCGAGCTGGGGTCCTGATGGGAACGGCAGACCGACCTCCCTCCCGAACTTGTCGATCATGTTGCCGATTCCGACATCCATAGTCTCCCCGAAAACTCGGTACCTGCCGCCGGAATACGCAATCACCTGCGTGTTCCCTCCGGAGGCGTACAGGAGTGTGGGGTCCTGGCATCCCGTGACTTTCCGGCCAATCTCGAGGTGGGCAACGCAGTGGTTCACGCCTATTATCTCGACTCCGAGGCTCAATGAGAGCGCCCTCGCAGCCGTTGCCGCAGTCCTGAGACAGGGGCCCAACCCCGGCCCCTGAGAGAACGCTACTAGGCCAATGTCCTCGTACCTGATGCCCGCCTTTGCGATCGCGTCGTGCATCAGCGGGACCACGTTTTCGGCGTGGTGGTTCGCAGCCTCCCTTGGGTGTATCCCGCCCTTGGAGCCGTCGATCATCTTGGTTAGGTTGGCCAGGATCTTGCAGTCGTGATCGACAATGCCCACACCTATTGTGTGCGCGGTCCCCTCGATGCCTAGACAGATCATCGCCTCCGAATCGATTGCTGGATAAATAGAACGTGGTCGTTCCAAGCGGTGGCCTGAGAAGAATGAAAGAACAGAACAGTGAAGGAGAGAGCCTTCGTCTCTCCTAGACATATCGGGTTTCGATCAGAGCACGATCTGCATGTATCGCCCGAGCTTCTGATTTATTGCCGAGTCGTAGGCTATCTTCGCGGTCAATGCGTCTTGGACTGCCAGGCCGGTCGAGCAGAATACCGTGACCTGCTCGTCGTTCTCCCTGCCAGGCTTCAGACCCGCGACGATTTGTCCGATCTCGGCGTTGACATCGTCCCTGGTGAGCTCCCCCTTCGCCAGGGGGACATTGATCTCCCCCGAGTGTCTCGCCTGCTCCCAGTCGTCTATGACCAGGCGCGCGCGCTTCAGAACCTTCGGGTCGACCTCCTGCTTTCCAGGAGCATCCGCGCCGATGCAGTTTATGTGCGTACCATTCTTGACCCATTCGTCTAGTACTATGGGCGCGCGGGCGGATGTACACGTGACGATCATGTCGGGGTCAACGACGCAGTCCTTTGCTGAGCCTGCAACCTTGACCTTTCCGACCAGGCCCTTGTATTTCCTCCGGAACTCCCTCGCGAGGGCTTTGCTCTTCTCAGGGTAGATGTCGAATATCCTGACCTCGTCGAAGTGCTCATATTGCGTGATGAGTGCGAGCATCTGGCTCCTGGCCTGGTTGCCTGCGCCAATGATCCCGAGAATCTTGGGGTTCGGTCTCGCAAGGTACTTCGAAGCTATCGCGCTTGCTGCACCTGTCCTCATGTCCGTTATGTGTGAGGCGTCCATGAACGCCAGGGGGGCGCCAGTGTGCGGGTTCACGAGCACAAGGACCGCCATGACGGTCCTCATGCCGAAATTCTTCGGGTTGTCCGGGTGGACATTCACGATTTTGACCGCTGACACATCCATGTCCTCGACATACGAGGGCATCGTTCTCAGGTCGCCGTTGAACTTCTCGTAGAAAAGATAGACTTTCGGCGGCATCTGAACCTTGCCGAGCCCCTTGTGCCTGAATGCGTTCTCGACCGCGCCGAGCACATCCTTCATGTCAAGTAGCTTCTTGACCTGCTTCCCGGTCAGAAGCAAGGTCCTGACCGAAGTGTGTTGTGTGGTCATCCCAATACACTACTCCTGAAAGTCGCAAACGGATGCGCCGATATAAGAGTATTCGACCTAAAGCAGAATTCTGGCTCTCGAATGCTGGACGGTCAGTGTACGATAACGCGGTTTACCGGAGGCGGGGCAGAACCGTCATCCTTCATGGAAAAGCGATTTAATCTCAGAGGTGCATCTTCTACGTGAACCCCCAAGGAGCCCTGGAGGAGATACCTGCTCCCATGGACCGCAAACTAAAGAGTGACACTTCTGAGAATCTCAAGGCCCTCATGGAAGTTCTCAGGGCAAACGCTGGCAACATAGTGGAGCGTTGGGCCGCCTCCGCATCTCAGTCATCGTACATCAAGGGCAAGGACTTCGAGCAGTCGGACGAGGTCAGAATCGACCGGCTCCGCGCGTACTTCAACGCCTTGATGGAGAAGGCAGAGAGCCCTGCCTCCAAGAAGGCTCACGAGATAATGAAGAGCGAGGTCAGGGCTGAGCATTCCAGAAGCCTCAGTCTCGGCACGATGGTGAGGAAGCAGAACCTGCTGCGAGAGATCATGTTCAATGTGATCGAAGAGGAGATGCCGGACTTCTCCAAGGCCACCGCGAAGCTGGCTATTGACATGATGATCGACAAGAGCGTCGAGGGGATTATCATCATGCTCGAGGAGTACTCGGAGATGCAGTTGGCCCTCTCCCGGTGCAATCAGGCAGGAACGGATCCGTCGTTCTCCCTGAATCAGGCCTTGTCCAAGTTCTGCAAGAACGCCATGGACTATTTCGATGTAGACTTCGTGGCCCTGTTCAGGTACCTCCCGGTGACCAACGAGCTGGAATGCCAGGCCTGTTCCGCCCGGGGAATCGCTCTGACAAAGGATTCGAGAGTCAACATCGACTCGTTCCCGCTCGCCAACGAGGCGTTCAAGAAGAAAGGGACCGTCGTACTAGGTACGAAGGCGATGGAGCCAGGTGGAAGACAGAAGGTGCTGGGCCAGATTGCGTTCGCCACTAGCGTCTGCATCCCGCTCATGATCGATGGGAAGCCGACCAGCCTGCTCGTTATGGGCGACAACACCAGAGCCACACCAATGACCTCAGACGAGGTGGCCCTCTTGGAGGACCTCGTGGATCAGGTTGTGTGCGTGCTCAAGAACACAGATGCGTTTGAGGAGCTCAGCCTCAGGTCGAGGGCTCAGAAGGCCTTGATCGACACAGCCGCCTCGCTTCAGCAGGAGATCGACTCTGAGGAGATCTACAGGATAATCGGAACGCGGCTCTCCGAGATAGTGCCTTGCGACGAGTTCGCGTTCTACGTTTTCGATTGGAACAGGCGGTCTGCAAGCCCAGTATATGCCGCAGGCCCATACGCTGCCGAGGTCATGGCGGATCGCGACTTCCCGGCCGAAGTCGGCTTCGTCGGATACGTCGCCCGGTCGAAGCAGGCGGAAATCATACTAGATACGGAAACCGATCCGAGAGGGAACTACATCCCCGGAACTCCGAATGCGCACACTAGGATGCTGGCCGTTCCAGTCATCGGCCAGAAGGAGGTGATCGGAGTCCTGGAGTTGTTCAGGTATCCTCCGGATACATTCTCGCATGAGGATCTCGAGATAGCCACTCTCTTCGCGAACCACGCAGCCGTCGCAGTGGAGAACGCTCGGCTGCTGAAGGAGATCTTGGGAGTGAAGGACCAGGTCGAGGTGGCGATGGACCTTCTCACACACGACATCGCAAACCACACAACCCCGATGATGGCCTACATCGAGACTCTGAGGAACAAACCCGCCCTGGATCAGAACGTCTCGACAGTGCTTGACAGGCTGGGCATCCAGCTCGATAGCATGAACCGGCTGGTCGAGATGGTGCGCACACTCTCGAAGCTGAGAATGTCTGGGCCAAAGGTCCTCAAACCCATTGAGATTAACGTGGCCGTGGGCAAGGCCCTTGAGGAGATACGCCACTTCGCGGGGGACAAGATCCTTGGATTCAGCATTTCTCTCCCGACCTACAAGATGCTGGTCCAAGCGGACGAGATGTTAAAGGACCTCTTTGTGAACCTCTTTCTCAGCACTGTCTTGTCGGAGCGCAAGGAGCCGATCAGTGTCTCTCTCACCGCAGAGCCTCGCAAGGAGCGGAAGACCGACTATTGGTTGGTCAAGATGTCTCAGCCGAACAGGAACATACCGGACAACATTAAGAGCGAGGTGCTGAGGATGTCCAAGTCGTCCAGGTCAGAGCTCTCTGGGGGATTCGGCTTAGGGCTCGCAGTGGCCAAGGGTGTAGTGGATCGGTACTCGGGCAACATGTGGGTATCAGACATCGTGCCCGGAGACTCGACAAAGGGGTGCGTGTTCAACATCCTCCTCCCGAAGGCGAGCTGACTGCGGGCGGGATTGATCGCACCCTCGAACGCTTGTTTATCTAAACCTTATGCGCTCCGGGAGCAGGGGGAGCAGTCTGCCGAGATGCAAGTACGGGCACATGGTGAAAGCGATCCCGCCTGTGCCTGAGGAAAAGTGCAGGTATTGCAGGCTGGGGATCGCCTGTCCAATACACAAGAAGAGATAATATTAGGACAGCGCGCTCACGCCTGGGACAAGGCTACTTCTTGCGCCTGACGAGCGGGTACTCCATCGCTGTGTACACGAAGTTCTCTGCGCGGTCGTCGTACTCTATTGCCAGACCTGTATGCTCGCCCTTCTTGTAGGTTCCGACCTTGATGGAGCCTCTGAGTGCGGTCGGCGTCTGCTTCTTGATCTTATCCTCGAGTTTCTTGGCATTGTCCGATAGCATTTCGCCCATCTCGGGCAACGGGATCTCTAGTCTTCCCATGTTCTCACGGAGCACTCAGCTCCTTATGGACATATCAATGGTTCGGCGAACAGTGGGGGTGGCTGCGGTCTTCCTAGGGAACGTTCCTGGAGCGGAAGAACCCGGACGCCACTGCCCTGACGGAGTCAAGGAAGGGGTGCTTCGGCGGGTTCGAGACATCAAGCCCTTCCAGGCGCTGGATCCTGAAATACAGGGGCGGGTGCGGGTCGAACCTCAGCCATTCGGAGAACCTGCTTCCGCCCGGCTCCAAAAACCTCTCCTCGATTACCAGCCTCCTGAACCCGATCTTTTTCAACGCTTCGGACATGACCTTCGGTTTGCCTATGATCAGAGCAGCTTCGAGGTCCGCCCGGGTCTCGAGGAATCTTCCGAAGAAGAAGATGAGCCAGAACACCATGAGAAGATAGAGTATGAACCACGATCCGAGGTACTGTCCGTAGACATACACTCTGGCGAAGTACTCCATAAGTACGAGCGAGAAGAGTATGAGCGGGTCGCCGGACCTCAGATGGCTCAGCTCGTGTCCGATGACCACCTCGATCTCCTCCCTGTCCAGCTGGACGAGCAACCCCATCGTGATGATCATCGTGCCCAGTCTCTTGGTGAAGCCAGTAGCCGCGGCATTGGGTCTGGGGTCGCTGCTGATTACGATCGCCGGGACGTCCATGCTGAATTTTTTCGCCGCATTCTCGACCATGCTATAGACATCGATCCTGCGCACCAGGATGTCCTCCGTGTTCGTCGGAAGTCCGACCTCGGTGAACAGACCTGAGACCTTCTCGGCAGATATGTCATCTGGATGGCCAAGGAACATGCTGTAGATCTTCTCCTTCACAGCCTTGATTTTCTCCCTGTATTCGCCCACGTATTTCGCCAGCATCCCCTCGGGAATGGTGAGTTGGACCAGTATGACGTCCCGCGCATCCTTCCTAATCCTCCATGGGCTTCGCAAGGTGGAGAGCCGGCCCGCGGACAGCACCAGCACCAGCATGAATGCTATCAAAACGACGGGTGCGAAATTCCCCAGTCCGATGCTGCTGAGGATGTAAAATATCACAGTCCCGATTATGATCGACAGAAGGAACAGGCTCAGAAGATTCCCGGAAAACATCTTTCTGATTACGGAGGTACTCGTTCGGAGCTGCGCGGTCTTGGGGCTGCCAGGTACGAACGCGAGATACAGGGTGGACGCCCTGACCTCCTCCTCGAAGAATTGGATGGTCATCAGCAGCACGTTCAATAGCTGCTTCTCGAAGGCTTCGTCCCGGCCCATGGAGGAGCTCAGCTCGACCCTCATCGGCCTCTCGAGAAACACTCGCACCTTGGCCGAATACTGTCCACGCCCGGGCCCTGCGGTGAACTCCATGTAGTGTCCGCCCGAGCTGGCGTAGGACTCGATGTCGCCCATCCGAATCCCGGGCAGCTGGCCGAAGGCCATGCGCTCTCTGATGAACTTGGGGAACAGCAGCAGTTTCGGGTGCGTCAGCTCCGTCTCCATCTTCTCAGAGAACACGAGCGGAGCCTTCGGGTCTGTCAGACGAATCCCCGGGGTCGAGATGTGCTGCGTCAATTAGAGCTTTGCCTCGAACACTGAATGCGCTCGCTGTTCGCCTGAACCATTTTTACTGAGAACCTGCATTTGAGGCTGGGAGAGCATGAAGGAATTTGGGCTGATCGTCATCGGATCCGGGGCCGGTATGAACGTCGTCGACTCGGCGCTGGGGCGCGGTCTTAAGGTCGCGATTGTCGAGGAAGGCCCAGTGGGCGGAACATGTCTGAACAGGGGCTGCATACCGTCCAAGGTCCTGATACACGCGGCGGACGTGATTCGGGAAGCGGAGGAGGCGGCCAAGATCGGCGTCGGCCTGAGACTGGACAAGGTAGACTACCCGCTTCTCAAGAAGCGTATGTGGGACATCGTGCTCTCCGGCCGCAAGGAGATGGAGGATGGGATCAAGGACGTCCCCTCGGTCGAGCTGTTCCCGGTGGTCGGGAGCTTCGTATCCGACTACACGATGCAGGTTGGAAGCGAGACGATCAAGGCCCCGAAGATTGTCATAGCATCGGGGGCCAGGGCCCAGATACCTCCTGTTCCCGGTCTCGATTCCGTCAAGTATCACACCTACAGGACGATCTTCGATCTCGAGGAGCAGCCCCAGAGCATCATCATCCTTGGCGGAGGATATATCGGGTGCGAGTTCGCGCATTTCTTCTCAGCGATAGGCACGAGGGTCGTGGTTGTCGGCAGGAACCCTATGCTTCTGCCTCACGAGGAGCCGGAGACGAGCCTGCTGGTTAAGAGGAGGCTGTCCCGGCACGCGGAGATACATACGGGCACGGACACTCTCAAGGTTGAGGGAAGGGAGCGGAGCCTAGCCGTGACCATCCGAGACCCGGGCGAGGGCAAGGAACGAGTCATCGAGACCGAGCAGGTCCTCGTCGCGACTGGCGTCCGGTCGAACTCGGACTGGCTCAGGCCAGAGAGGACGGGCGTCAAGACGGACGACAAGGGCTGGATAATGACCAACCAGTACCTCGAAACATCCAAGCCTAATATCTTCGCGCTTGGGGACGCTCTTGGCAGGAACATGTACAGGCACACCGCGAACTACGGGGCGTCAGTCGTCAGGCACAACTTGTTCGAAGCTACCAAGATACCCATGGATTTGCATGCAGTGCCTCATGCGGTCTTCACCAATCCTCAGGTGGGTGCCGTCGGGATGACCGAGGCAGAGGCGAAGATAGGTCGGAAGATCATGGTCGGCGTGAGCAAGTACTTCGATACAGCCATGGGTTATGCATACGCAGATGAGGAGACCTTCGCAAAGGTCATCGTGGAATACCCCACGAGGCGCATTCTGGGAGCGACCGCCGTTGGCCCCCAGGCATCGGTTCTGATACAGCAGGTGGTGAACATGATGTATTCGGAGAGTCAGACATACTCCGAACTCGTGAGGGCGCAGATCATACACCCAGCTCTGAGTGAGGTCGTGGCGAGCGCATTCGGGCACCTGAGGCCAGCGAATTTCGAGCTTGAGCACCATCATTCTCAATCAGGATAAGATGACCGGACTGGGTGCCGAGGCTGCCCGGTGAGCTCAGTCAGCCGATCTCGTTCCGATAGCTGCTCAATAAGATTGATATACTGCTGGCCTTTTTCCAATCATGGCAAAGCAGGTTCATGCTGCTCACATTCTGGTGGACAGGGAAGATCAGGCCAAGGAACTCTTGGCTCGGATAAACTCCGGTGAGAACTTCTCCGAGCTCGCGAAGAAGCATTCGAAGTGCCCTTCTGGAAGGAAGGGCGGTGACCTTGGATGGTTCGGAAAGGGACAGATGGTCCAGGAGTTCGAAAGCGCCGCGTTCCAAGGCCAGAAGAGCAGCACTGTCGGGCCAATCAAGACTCAGTTCGGCTGGCACCTGATCAAAGTGCTGGACCAGAGATGAGTCCGAAGATTCGAAGTTAGCCGCCCTATCGAATCCCCCTGGGGCTAGGATAAGATGAGTCGAAGACGTTTCATACCTGGACTGGCAAGCATTGAGAGTGAAGATTGGACACCGCCCAAGCCATCGATCGAGCGAGAGATACCCAGCATTGAGCAACCCGTCTCCGTCCTGGAGTCATCTTCGCCTATGGACGGCCGGGGCACCGCCGCCGTACTGATTGTGGCGTTTCTCATTCTGTCGTCAGCTGCTGTCCTCTTGATGTCGGGGACGGAGACGATACCGTCGCGCATCGCGTACAACCCTCACATCCCGATCACGATTGTCAGCGATGCCGACTTCGCGGCCCAGAATATCACTGAGTTATGGGTCGGAGATGGATCCGCGCTCAACCCTTACCAGATACGGGACTACGTCATAGACGCAACGAGCAGCGACACGGCGATATCGATATCGAACACCCGTGTGCACTTCGTGATAGATTCATGCTACCTGCACAACGCCACGACATCTCAGATACGGCTGACGAATGTCATGAACGGAAGCATGGTCAGCAACATCTGCTTGAACGGTTCCTATGGAATTCATCTGGTCAATTCCCGGGACAACATGGTGGTAGAGAACAACTGCTCCTTCTCGGAGAGGGGCGTGTTTCTCCAGTCATCCAGCTTCAACGTGGTCGAGAACAACACTTGCTGCAACAACCTTGAGTACGGCATAGAGGTCCTCGGCTCTGGCTTCGACGAGCTGATCAACAACACCTGTATCGCGAACCAGTATTACGGTATGTTCGTTTACAACTCCAATCACATCACGGTGGACAACAATACATGCGCAGGCAACTACGACAAGGGCATCTACGTTTATCGCACTACTTACTCTAACATTACTGCCAACCTGTGTCTAGGCAACGTCCTCGAGGGCTTGTACATGGACGACGCCGATTACAACCTGGTTCTCGGAAACAGCTTCTGGAGCAACAACGATGGCGTCTACATGACGATGTCGAGTCTGGTCCAGATTGTGGCAAACTCGTGTTTCTGGAACAGCAATGTTGGGATCGTTCTGAGCTCGTCGGACGACGATGTCCTCGACTGGAACAATTGCTCTCAGAACGGCGCAGGTGGGATCTACCTGGAATCGTCAAGCAGGGACCGCGTGACGAACAACACTTGCTCGATGAGCCTCGGGTACGGAATTCGTTTGTACTCGAGCAGCAGCTGCGTGGTCGATGACAACAATTGCTCGGATCTAAGTGGATACGGAGTATCTGTGGAGTCCTCGACGAGCGACTTGGTTCGGAGCAACAGCCTACGAATGACGAACACCGGAATCGATATACTGCAGTCTTCCTCAATGACGATTTCGAACAACACGATCTCCGACTGTGATTATGTAGGAATCCACTTGAACTACACACTTCGGAACAGAATCATCCACAACATGTTGGATGGCGACGGCGTGATGATAGATGGAAATCTATTGTCGCACTGGAACTCGCATGTGATCACAGGGGACAACACGGTCAACGGAAGAGTCTTGAGATATCTATCGAATCTTAGCGGACAGACTGTTCCTCTCGGAGCGGGACAGGTGATTCTCGCGAACAGCAATGATACAATCGTGTCCGGTCAGAACTTGAGCAGCGCGAGCTCCGGCGTCGAAGCAGGTTTCTGCAGCAGGATAACCATAACCAACAGCCAGTGCTCGAACGGTACGTTCGGTGTCAGACTCTACGAGGTCGATGACAGCATCGTGTCCCTAAACATGCTCAACTGGAATCGATTCGACGGCGCTCGACTTGTCCACGTCGACAGCAGTACAGTCAATCTCAACAACATGTCAGGCAATCTGGAATATGGTCTGCGTCTTCAAAGCTCCTTGCAGAACAACATCATGGAGAACCAGTTCTCGGCCAATACGCAGTACGGCGTCTACCTCGCCGCTGCCACAATCGGGAACACCATCTGGAACAACTCTTTTGCATTCAATTCGGGTACTGATGGGACGTACGACGCCTTGCTGATCCAGGCGTTCGATCAGACGGGCATGAACAATTGGAATTCTACGGGAACGCCTTACGGCTACGGGAACTACTGGTATGATTGGACAACTCCTGATGCGACCCCTCCGACGGGCATCGTGGACCTGCCATACAATATCTCGGGATCTGCAGGTTCGAAAGACTACTTCCCGCTGACGACTCCTCCAGAGCCAGTCATACCCATTCCTGAAATATCGGGGATAGTCGTCGCGCCACTCCTCGCCATCGTCATCTGCGCACTCGCATGGAGACGCAGGACGGCCTAGGGGTTCGCCAGAGCAATTGCGTCATACTCCGGGAAAGGCTAATATCCGAGGTGGTACGCTTCGGATGATTACATGTCACGCGAAGTCTCACGCGCGAGAATAGTATGGGCCGCGATCGTCTCGGTGGCATTTGTTGTGTTGGCGTTCATATCGTTCGCTCCAGTAGCGATGCCCGTCTCCGCCTACAGTCCGCACAGCGCGATAAACATCATCGGCAACTCGCAACTCAATGCCGACCACGGCATCGTCTCGGGCACGGGGACCTCGTCCGACCCATACATAATAGAGGGGTGGGAGATCGGCGTTGGCTCGGGCGGCGCTGCGCTGACCGGTATCTCGATGAAGAACACCAACAAGCATGTCGAGATACGCGGCGTGCATATGTCCCACTGCAACATCGGGATTTACATGCTCAACGTTTCGAACGTTGACATCAAGGATTCCATGATAGATAACAACAGCATCGGAATATCGATTGCTTTGTCCAGGGACTGTTCAGTGACATCGAACACCATAGTCAACAATCAATATGGTGTTACTGTCAGGGAATCAAGGATACCGATCAAGAACAACATATTCTTGAACAACGAATTCAACATCTCAGTCAACAACCACTACGTCCCTTGGGAGCTGAGCTCGCTGGCAGACAAGATTTGCGTGGGCATCATCATCGTCCTCCTCATCGTTCTGAGCTTGCTCCTCTATTTCAGGTACACTGCCAAGAAGGAGAGGGAGAAGCAGCAACCGCCCATGATGCCTACTTAATCGCGAGTTCGCTAGGACGGCATCTTTCCGTGAATGACCTCGTTGATCCACTGCACTAGCTTCTTGTAGGCCTCCTCGCCCTTCGGGGTTAGCCGGAATCTCTCATGGCCGTCACTGGAGTTCTCCATCACGACCAAGCCGCGATCAGCCATCCACGAAATGTACTTCCTGAACACATCGTAGTTGACATTCGACGCGACCTGCAGCCTGGTCTTGAGCATAGGCTGCTCCTCCCTCCACAATCTCTCTAAAAGCCTGGCGACAATGTACAGGTCGGGGCGGTCGAGCGACTGTGGAGTGCCCAATGTCACACGCCCCTTAGGAAGGTCTCCATCTTGGCCTTGACAGCCTCATATCGACCTGCCCATTCGGTCAGCGTGCCCTTGGCCTCCTTGTCCCGTTGTTTCCTCCACACGATGTAGATCGACACCGCGACAACGATCAAGATGGCCGAGGCCAACATGGTCGTCCACGCGACGGAGGAGTCGCCACCCATAAGCTCGACCACGCCTGCGAAACCGAGCATAACCGCCCAGTACGAAAGGAAGAATATCAGCAGCCATTCACCTGGCTCTCTGAACATACCGCCTCGTCTTCTGGCTTTGAGCCATGCAGGGACCTCTCTGGCCGATTCCACAACCAGCTCGAAAGCACTCGGTTCGTTGTCAGGTGGGCTCTGACCAGCGACTTCCCTCGAGAGTGCCGCATCAAGTCTGGTCGTCCATGACTTCAGCTCCTTGAGTCTCGGCTCCGTTCTTGCACGTAGCAGCCTCCACGAGAGCAATGGGAATATGAGCGCAAATGGCAGGCTGGACAGCATCACAAGAAGGGTCTGGTCTTGCGTGCTCAGATCACGAAACAAGTAGGCGTATGTCAGTAAGGACATGAATGTTGCGATAATCAATCCTGCCGACACCAGCAGGATGATTGCATCTTGGTAGTTCGATCTGGCAGCCTCATAGGCCTCCGCCGATAGTCTTCGGCCTTCTGACAGGCTATCTATCAGAATCCAGCGCGTGTCCACTTGCGTATCAGGTTGTTCTGAGATTGGCGGTGCAGAGAGTCTCGGAAGAATGCGCTCCGTTGCGAAGATGGAGGCTCTGTATAGCATGAACAGACTGACTGCAAGCAAGACCGGCGAGGCGTAGCTGGAGAAGAAGAACAGGACGACCCAGATCATCCACCCCGCGGGAGTCGCGTCTGCCTGATAGGAGACTACTGACCCAGTCGGAGTCTGTTTCGCCCTGACCTTGATCGCGATTGTTCCCGATATCTGGACAGAGAGCCGACCTGGCTTAGCGGTCACTCGATATCCTGAGACGCGCAGGCGATACGCTAGGTTGAAAAGGGCCTGCTCTGGCTTTCCACCGACTTCAGACAACTTGAACCGTAGCATGAACGCGATTACACAAGTCAGAAGTATGCTGATCCAGAACCGGACAAATGCGGTTCCCCAGAGCCGGACAAATGCGGTTCCGGGTCCAGAACCTTGCCCATACGGAATCACGAAGCCCAGTGCGACCATGATAACGATTGGCATTATGACTAACCCGACAATCACAAGCAGGTTCGTCTTCCGCACCGACCGGCCAGTTGACGCCCAAGGCACATCGATGCTGTCTACCTTCTTCTGATTCGATAGCATATACGCAGCATATGCGACTGCGGCTGATGCCCCCAACACTGCCGCCGCGGCCAACATGCTGAAGTAGCACGTCGCATCCGATGAGAACTCGATTGTCGCAGTGCCCGATTCATCGTTCACAAAGACCAGATAGATTTCCCAGATCAATCCTCCCTGCATTGACGTGCCGCTACCGCCCACTCCGATTGTCTCGTATCCGGAGTAGTCATAGGACTTCCCCGCCGCGAATCGTTCAAAGTTCCTTCGATCCAGATCCAGCAAGTAGATCTGTGGGCCACTGGACATCGAGATCGAATACTCCAACTTGCCAAATCCATAGAATCCATAGTGTATCGCGTGGTACGAGCCCGCCTCGACCACGATCGTCTCATTTCCACCGTGGACTGCCAGAGCAGTCATCGACAGTATCGGAGTCCCCACGAGGACAGCGATAATGACGAGCGCAAGAATGGCTCTGTTCGTCTCCTCCGACCACCCTGACCCGTTCTTTCGGCCACGAGACAGCCACGGTAGCTTCTTCCCGTTCATGTTCCCACAACATGAGATTCAGGGCGTGCGAAAAGATAAGGGTTACTCCGCGGCGATGAGTGGGCCCAGCCGGGCCAGAATCAGCAACAAGCCAGACATTTGACTTCGGATTCTAATTCATACTTGATAGTGCGAGGCCAGCCTTCAACCCCCTTCTTCTCTTTCTTTGCTCCCGCGTGACGCTGGTTCTCGGATGTTGACCCGAAATCTACATTGAGGGGGAAAGGCAGACGTCCAGCCAAACAAGTAATATGAAGGGATCGTACTTCTGCCTCAGCGGCTGTCATCTGATTCATACAAGAGCTGCCCCACATCGGTCACCGGGAAGCGGATGAATCGAAAGCTGTGGATGACAGTGGTCGGGGAGAGGAGAATGCTCGCTGCTGCGGTATCGTGGAGCGGAGGAAAGGATTCTTGTTTGGCATACTGGAAAGCCTCGTCCGAAGGGTTTGATGTCAAGTATCTCCTCAATACCTATCGTGAAGATAGCGGAAGAGTCGCATTTCACGGTGTCAGGGCGAAACTGATTCGAAAACAGGCAGATGCACTCGGAAAGACTCTAATCCAGAGAAAAGTGGGCAATGACAACTACGAAGAGATGTTTCTTGAAGCTCTTACAGAATTGAAGTCCAAGGGCGCTGAGGGAGTCATTTTTGGAGACATTGATGTCCGACAAAACCGGGAATGGTGTGAGAGAGTTACCAGCAAGGCAGGAATGAGGTCAATATTCCCTTTGTGGAACATGGATCAGAAAGGGATCATAGAGGAATTCATCGGAGCGGGCTTCAGGGCAATCGTTGTCGCGCTCGATTCGAAGTTCCTGACGAGGGACGACCTAGGAAGAAGGATTGATCTGGCATGGATGGAGCGAATTGAGGATCTAAGGAGCCAAGCAACAGACGTTCCGATAACCTACTGTGGTGAGAATGGCGAATATCATACCTTCGTGTTTGGTGGTCCTTGTTTCAAATCGGACATCAAAATCAAGACCGGAAATCCTGTCATGAGGAACGGTTACTGGCTTATTGATGTCATGAACTTGCAATAGGCTCTTGAATGCTTACTAGCCTGGACTTTGCGAGTAGCAAATGTGGTGGGCCCAGCCGGATTCGAACCGGCGAACTTCTGCGTGTCAAGCAGACGTCATAACCACTAGACCATGGGCCCTTGGTTCGTGCGAGATAAGCCGAGGGCGTCTATAACACTTTCTGTGCGCAAAATCGTAAGCCAGATTGCCAACAATTGACTTTATTGCCCTGTTAGTCCCTAACCTCAGAACCAAGAATGAAGAAACAGAATCTGATCGTCTACTCCGGCAGGGGTTCCTCCCATTCATGGACTTGGCTCGCGGACATGTTCGAGGCACGGGGCGTTCACAATGTACGCTTCCTGGGCTCTGAGGATTTCATCAAGGCGGTGGAGTCGGAGCCAACGATTGTGGTTATCTCTGGTGGAGACGGCTTCGCAATTGCGGATGCTCTCTCTGGATTGGGTTTTCACAATCTGAGGAACTATGTCCAGAAGGGGGGGACATACATAGGGATCTGTGCCGGAGCATATCTCCCTCTTCCATCCTCAATTCCTCCATTTTCGGAGTTCAATCTGTCGTCCACTAAGGTGGAGAACATAGATTGCACTTTGAGTCCACTCGAAGGCATCCCGCCCCGGATAGCCGTCAAGTATGGTCACTGCGCAATCGTCCATCCTATCAGAGGGGAGGTCGAGTTCGAGTACCGTCACTTCAGATACGTCGCTCCCGTCTACGGCGGCCCGGTCTTCAGAGAGCCAGTAGACGACGATGTGCTGATGAGATACCGAGCATTCACTCCTAACACCGAGTTCCAGATTCTGAAGCATATGGCGTCGGGGCTCGTCCTCGACAGACCGGCGGCTGTTCGAGCCACATTTGGCACGGGAACGCTGTTCCTGTTTGGACCGCATCTCGAGCACCCCAGATACAGCAAAGCCAACCGCCTGTTCTTCGAGATCATCGGACTGCATGGGCACAGGTGGAAGCCGCCTCCGTTCAAGCAAAAGACAACTGAATCGCTTGCCAAGGCCCTCGCCGACCTCAAAGTGGCTATACTGGGTCTTGAGAACAGGTCGTTCGTCGTGGGCAAGAAGCTGTGGGACGGGGGCAGGTACATGGACCTTACTAACGCCATCGCGAAGAGGGTGTGCGCTCTCGATGACGCCGCGCAAGCTGAGACCGCATCAGCGCTGTTGAAGGTCCGAGATGCTCTGGTCGGTACGAGTGTGGGGACTGAGACAGATGTCGACGAGGCGACGGACTTGCTCGTCCAGACCGCCAGGGCATGCGTGGACCGCTACTTCCTGGCGATGGCGGACGGCAGATGATTTTATAGCGACCCTGCATGATTCCAGCATACATGTCGGAAGGGCACTACCTGAAGGATAGGGCCTCGCTCTATCTCTTGCTACTTGCTGTCGTCTTGGCGTTCTCCGCCATCGTGCTGCTCCTCCCTTATGAGACGGTCTACGTCAAGGACAGGGTTTACCTCAGCGTTTTTCTCGGGACGATGATCGCCTGCGTCGGGGTGTTCCTACTCGGAGTCCTGTTCAACGTGCTCGTATGGATGCGTGGCAAGGGACTCGTGGGTTCCCCGGAGGGCCGCCTGCTCAGACTAATCCCGAAGGCAGTGCGGTTCATACTCAGAAAGAGAGTCGGGAAGGCCATCTCCGTCTTCGCGAAGGACGCCCTGTACCTCTCCAGGCTCAAGGATAGAAGCACCACGAGGTGGCTGATGCACCTTCTCATCCTCGGTGGCTTCATCGCCACGTTCATGCTCGACCTCATCGTCACGTTCTCTCTAGATATCGTCAGATACGGCCCCATGATCGATGAGCATGGCTGGGCGAAGATGTGGATCAGGGATTTCGGGTTCGATCTCGCAGGATTCCTCATGCTCCTGGGGTTGTTGATAGCTGCGGTCAGACGATTCGTGACCAGGCCGAAGATCCTCCGGACCGAGCTGCCGGATGCGGCGTCGATCCTGTTCCTGTTGGCAGTCGTCTTAGGAGGTTTCCTCCTCGAGGGGATCGGAATTGCAGGGAGAATCGAGGGGCACCAGGCTAACGAGACTTACTCGTTCCTCGGATACGCAATCTCCGTCGTGACGCCCGCTTCTTGGGGTCAGTATTACGACCAGGTCTGGCTCGCGCACGGCATCATGAGCGCCCTTCTGATCGCGTACATACCGTTCAGCAAGATGTTCCACATGATCGCCACTCCAATCGCGATCGAGGTAGACAAGATGCTTCCGCGGGAGGGTGCTGCGCCATGAGGAAGTTGGACATCTCCAAGCTAGACGTTCTCGCGCTCATGAGGTATGACGCTTGCACTCGCTGCGGCGAGTGCACCTCGACCTGCCCAACTGGGGGCGAGGCGCAGGATGTCGAGCTCGTGACCCCACGCGGGAAGATCCTCAGGCTTCGCGAATTCTACCTGAAGCAGTACGGCCTTAGAGCGCGCATGCTCGGTGCGAAGGAGATATCTAAGGAACAGCTCGAGGAACTGGCCAATCGCGCTTACGAGTGCACGATATGCGGCCAATGCAAGACGGTGTGCCCGGCGCACCTCGACACCATTGAAATGTGGGAGAACATGCGCGAGTTCCTCGTTGCTAACGGGTTGGCACCGTTGCCTGCCCACGAACAGATCATCAAGAGCATCGAGAACTACGACAATCCCTGGATGCAGCCCAGGACGCAGCGGTCCCGATGGTCCAAGAGGATCGAGAAGGAGGTCAAGATCAAGGATGCGCTGAGGGACCATCCGGAGGTGCTGTACTTCGTCGGCTGCACGGCTGCGTACGATCCCAATATCAGGGACATGGCGGTCAACAGTGTGCGCGCGCTCGCGAAAGCGGGCGTGGATTTCGGAACACTCGGAAACGAGGAAGGATGTTGTGGCTCCACACTGCTCAGGACGGGACTGCTCGAATCAGCCAAGAAGATGGCTTCGAAGAACATCGAAATGTTCGAGCGCGCGAAACCCTCGATGATCGTCACAAGCTGCGCGGGATGCTACAAGACCCTCAGGCAGGACTATCCCAAGGTCGGCAAGGTCAACGCCAAAGTGATTCACATAACTCAGTATCTGACGGAGCTGATCGACTCTGGAAAGCTGAAGATGAACAAGCGAGTTCAAGGAGTAGCCACATTCCACGACCCGTGTCATCTCGGAAGACACAACGGCATCTACGTTCAGCCCAGGAAGATACTCGAGGCTATCCCTGGGCTTAAGCTGGTCGAGATGGAGCGGAACAGGGAGGAAGCTCGCTGCTGCGGAGCCGGCGGAGGGGTCAAGTCCGCTTTCCCAGAGCTAGCGCAGAAGATTTCCCTGCTCAGAGTCGAGGATGCGGAGAAGACCGGGGCCGACATGCTCGTCACATCATGCCCGTTCTGCTATCAGAGCCTGAAGGCCGCTATCGAAGTGAAAGGTTCGAAACTCAAGATGCTGGACCTAGCCGACGTGGTCTGTGCGTCCTGCCTTGACGACTAGCTTTGTGGGGTGAGCCTTAGCCTCGTATGCCAGCGCCGCCATGACCAGGAACGGGACCGCGAGCCAGAAACACTGCCTTGGCGTGAACCCCAGGTAGAGCAGGACGATGAACAAAGCCAGCGTGGACACCCGCCCGATGTCCAGAAGGAACTCGCGCGTCAGCACGGAGTCATTCTTGGTCTCCTCGAACCTGTCTGTGAGAATCGCGAAGATGAATACAGGCATGATGAAGCTTGCGAACTCGAGCAGTCCGTTCGCTATCGCGTATTGGTCGAGGTTCTTCGACAGCGCTATCATGATGACGCACGGGATAGAAGCGAGCGAGCTGACAGCGACGAACAGTCTCCTGTTCTGTATTCGGTCGGATACCTTCCCGAGGATGATGGCCATGATCCCCGCGCTCAGGCCGAACAGCGAGAACAGGGCTCCGAGATCGACCTCGTCCTGCGTGAACTCGTAAGCCACCAAGGTGATCCCTATCCAGAAGACGCCCTCGAACCCACCCTCGCCGAGGATCGCGATCACGTTCCTCCTGCCGAGCGCTCCGAGCCGTATCTTCATGACCTGGTCCTTGGGGATGTACCTCCTGTACGCGACCACGAGGACAGCGGTGGTCAGGATGATAGCGATGCCCAGCGCGAAGAGCGCCTGATAGCTGATCCATCCGATCACCAGGCCTCCAAGGAAGGGCGCGAAGAAAGTGGTCAATGGCCAGACGAAGAAGAACGCGCCATACGTGACCCCGCGGTCGTTCTTCTCGGTCATCTGTGCCATGAGCACGTTGAACGGGGTCCAGAAGAGCGGGTACCACAGCCCGAACACGAGGCCAACGGCGAACGAAAGGATCCATGCATCGTGAACAACCAGGAAGAGAGCGTACTCGGTGATTAGAAAGACCAGCCCGACGAGCATGGCGTTCCTCGGGTCCAGGTGCGGCTTCCACGACATCCACAGGCTGACGATGATCGAGATGGAGAAACCAATGAGAAGGTAGACCGGGCCGGCCCATGTCTCCAGGTTGAGCTCCTTGAAGAGGTATATGACGTTGAACGAAGCGGCGAAGGTGTTTCCGAATGCGAGCATCATCTCGATGATCATTAGCCCAGCGAACGCCCGCCTGTCCATGGATTCCGACAATAGGGAACCCGGCTTAAAGCTTCTGAATCTCAGTCCTTTCTGTCAGCGCCCCAGCTGAACATTCTCTGTTTCTGATGGCCTCCGGGTCCGCCCCTCTGCTGTCTCGCCTTCTGGATGCACTGCTCATCATCGCAAAGGAAGGTGGCGAACAGGAATCGTGTGGCGGGCTTCCCGCAGATCTCGCACTTCTCCTTCTTGATCATGTTCTGTCTCCCAAGGGAGGCATGGGATATCTAAGCTTGCGCCTGACCGCAGATGCCTTTGTCGAGATTATCCTCTGACCGACCTTTGACTCGGAGAGGACTGCGTAGAACTCCAGGTCCGCTCCGCATTCGGGGCAAATACTCCTCGCCCTCCGTGTTCGGGAACCACAAACAGGGCATTCGCGGATCCCTCCCAGTCTCGTCGTGGATCTCGATTCTCCTCTGGGCAAGATACTTGTCCTCTCGCGGCCGGAACTCGCACCAGTCAGCATATCCTCCGCGAGTTTAGTGGCCGACAATGGCCGCTCATAGCCTGAGGCGCCAGGGCCGCTCTCAATCGACAGGCTCGAGCCGACCGAGAGCACGGACTTGGGGGCCACCCATGTGAAAGCCGTGTCAGAATTCGCTTTGGAGAACGCGACAAGTCTTCTCCTGAGAACGCCCTCGTTCCCCATCTCCTCGAGCCCGTAGATCCTGCACAGTATCCTCAGATCGTCGACATCGTCGAAGAGCATTATGTCGCTCTCCGGGACGACCTCGACATGATACCTCTTGTACAATATGTAGAAGTAGATCAGCGCGACGATTCCCACGATCGCGGCCACGGGCATGAGGTCATAGCCGAGCGAGACTAGAACCGATCCCGCGAGCGCGTCCACGAGCACGAAGACGACCGAGAACGCTCCCCACGCCTGTTTCGGCTCCATTCTCCCAGCTCAGGTTTCTTCTACTTCCATCGAGAAGTCAATCGATTTGACTGAGTGCGTCAGCCAGCCCAGCGATATGATGTCGGCCCCAGCGGCATATCTCCGGACATTGTCCGGCCTGATCCCTCCCGACGCCTCTATCAGGACATCGGGACGTCTCTCCTTAAGTTCCTTCGAGAGTCTTGTGGCAGCTGTCGGCTTGAAGTTGTCGAGCATGATTATGTCCGCCCCGTTCTCCAGCGCGATCCTCGCATCCATTGGGTTTTCGACCTCGATTTCTATCTTCTTCGTGAAGCTTCCGCGCCTCGCCCTCTTGAGTGCCTCCTCCACGCCGCCTGCGATCCTGATGTGGTTGTCCTTGATGAGTATCGCGTCGTCGAGGGCGTATCTGTGGGGGTCTCCTCCTCCTATGAGTACAGCCTTCTTCTCGAACTCTCTGAATCCCGGAGTCGTCTTCCTGGTGGCTGCGATCTTGATCTTCGGGTTGACCTTCCTGCAGGTCGCGACGAGTTTGTCAGTCAGGGTCGCTATGCCGCTCATGCGCATCAAGAAGTTGAGCGCGAGCCTCTCTCCCGCCAGAATGGCCCTAGCAGAACCTTTGACCTCGAGCACCACGACCCCCTTCCTCGCCCTCGTGCCGTCCTTCCGGCTTCTGACTGTCCCCGCGCCCAGTTCCTTGAACACCTCGGTTGCCTCGGCGATGCCCGCGAGAACGCAGGGCTCCTTGCAGATGATCCTGCCCCTTGCCGTTTTGCTCAGAGGCACGACCAGCTCTGAGGTGACGTCCCCAGACCCGATATCCTCCTTCAAGAAATCCTGGAGTCTTGACTTCATGTGGAATCTAAGAGTGCATGGGGGAATAACTAAGTTTTGCTGGAAAACGGCCTATCACAGCGTGAACTTCTCGCCGTTCTTCGGGAGGAGCACTTCGAAACCCTCGGCCCTCAGGTCCCCCGCGAGTATCTCCCTCTGGTCCCCGTGCATCAGGACGATCTTCTCTGGGGAACACCCCTTCGCGAACCCCATGAGCTCGTCATGACCAGCGTGCGCGGAGAAATCGTACTTCGCGATCTCGCACTGGACGCGTTCGCTGACCCCCTTGAAGTCCATCATTCCGGTCTCGATGAGTTTCCTGCCGTTGCTTCCTTCCACCTGGTAGCCTGTGAGCAGTATTGCGCTCTTCCGGTCGTCCCTTAGCGCGTCTATGTAGCTGAGGACGGGGCCGCCATCGAGCATTCCGCTGGTGGTGACTATGACGTCCGCCTTAAGTGCATGCGAGCGAGCATGCACGTTTCGGACCTCCTTCATCCTGTTGATCGCCTGTCTCAGGCGCTTGGGCGATCGGATGAACTCCGGATACCGCTGGTAGATCTTGTTCACTTTCCTGCCCATGCCGTCGAGCCAATACTCGAACTTGCTGTCCTTCAAGAGCAGGAGTATCTCTTGAGTCCTCCCGACCGCGAACGACGGTATGAGCGCAGTGCCCCCTCTGTGCGTCACTTCCTCTATCTTCTTCAACAGTGCGAATTCCGTCTTGAGCCTCGGAGGATGGTTTCTTCCAGAGTATGTCGATTCCATGATCAGGTTGTCGCATTTGACCGGCCTGGCACCGCCCACTAGCCTCGTCTCGAGCGTGTGTATGTCGCCTGTCACGAGTGTAGCCCTCTTTCCCCTTAGCTCGTACATTGTGGCCCCTGGGATGTGCCCCGCGGAGTGTGCGAGGACCTGCATCTTCCCGACGTTCACTGTGTCTCCGAACGATATCTCGTCGAACTTGTCGCGAGCGATCTTGATGTCCTTGGAATCGTACGGCTCTGGATAGCCCTCGGCCGCTCCTATCTTGACGCTGTCCTCCATCAGCAGTATCCCGATCTCCCTCGATACAGACGTGGCCACGACACTGATGTCGTACCGCGCGGTGAGCCACGGGATCATTCCGCAGTGATCCAAGTGAGAGTGCGTCAGGAACAGAATGTCCACCGGAGGACACGGCATCGGATACGACGGCGGGTCCGTGGCGGTCATCCCGTAGTCGAAGAGCAGCTTCGACCCGGCGTGCTTGAGCATGATGCCCAGACGGCCGACTTCTTCGCCGCCTCCGAGGAATTCTCCTTCTATTGGCATATGCTTGGGCCAATGTCACATCCTATTATATGCTTGTGCCGCGAACAGGCAGGGGTGTTGTCAGTGCTCCCCCACAATCTGGACAACGACTTCTCTCGACCTTGGTTTGTTGTCGAACTCGAGGAAGACGATCTGTTGCCAAGTGCCCAACTGCAGCTCTCCGTCGACGATTGGGACCGTCAATGATGGACCCACGAACGACGACCGGATGTGCGAGTGCCCGTTCCCGTCCCCCCAGCGCAGGTGGTGCTCATACTCTATGTTCCTCGGATAGAGCCTCTCCATCGCGTCGTGCATGTCCGCGACTAGCCCCGATTCGTGCTCAACGGTCGTCACTGCCGCCGTCGAGCCAACGACGAACACGCATGCTAGCCCTTGCCTGATGCCTGAGCGGGATGTGATTTCCCGGACCTTGCCTGTGATGTCTATGATCTCGTCCTTCGCCGCGGTCGTGAGGTTGATCGTTCCGTTCGAGGTCGCCAAGATGCTTCCCTCACTCGGGATAACTGTTCTCAAAAACGATAACACTTCTCATAGCCTGGGAAAAGGGCGAATTGAGGCGGCAGAACATGGTATATACCATGTTTGGATAGACATCTCATAGCAAGAGATATATATGCTAGTCTTACAATATTTGCAACTCACTATGAGCTATGAGAACGCCTACAACGGCAAATACTTCAGGTCGTACGATTCCGACAAGAGGGTTTGGTTGGTGTCTTCGTTCCGTGTAGAGCTCATCAAGGACGGAATAGACAAGGCGGGGAGCATAAACAGACTTGCTCGGGAGCTCGGGTACCGTTCTAGAATACACCCGGGTTGGAGCATAAGGCAGATCCTCGTAGGGGCTCAGCCGTTCCCCTACGAGAAGCTCGTGAAGCTGTCGGATTACGTCGGCTGTGCGCTTGAGGACGTGCTCCAGTTCAGGACCGATTCCGACAGAATCACGGTGGACAACACCAACGAGGCCCTCAGAATGCACGGGCTCTGGTGCTACCACATCGCCAGGATACGACTGCGATAGAGTCTCTCTCGCGGGTTTTTGAGTGCGCGGGTTTTCTTGGAGGTTGTTCTCAGCCCAATCCAGATTGGGGGCCTTCCACGGCAATGCATATATACAGTCAAAGCCTGTGTTCTAGACCATGGAACTGGGGCAGGAATTGGGGTTAGTGCTTGTCATCATCGGGATAGTGATGGTGCTGATAGAGCTGGTCACGCCAGGGGCCTTCATCATCATCCCGGCGACAGCGCTCCTCGTCCTGGGATTCATCGGCCTTGCGGCCCCCGACATATTGCTCGAATGGTGGTCCCCTATAATCGCCGTGGCAATCATGGTTCCCATGACATACGTGACCATGAAGCTGTACCAGAGGCTGGCGCCTCCGGCACCGCCCGAGACGACTGTCGCAACATCGCTTGTCGGGATGGTCGGCGTCGTGACCTCGCAGGTCTCCCCGAACAACCTGAGGGGCAAGGTGAGAATCGAGCACGACTCTTGGAGCGCGACATCGAGCAAGGTAATTCCTGTCGGAAAGAGGGTAGTTGTGAAGGCTAGCGAGGGCGTTCACGTCACAGTGGAAGAAGTTCCCTGAACAAACGCGCAGCGGAGACGTATCGGAAGTAATAGGGAGATGGAGGAGGGATTGGAGTGAATCTAGCGTTGATAGTCGGATTGTTGTTGTTTGCGATAGTGGTCGTCCTGATCGTGCTGAGCAGCAGCATCAAAATAGTGCTGCCGTACGAGCAGGCCATATACATGCGTCTTGGGCGGTACATCAGGGTCCTGAACCAGGGTGTGAACTTCGTCGCGCCCATGATCAACCAGGTCGTGAAGATAAACCTCAGGACAGAAGTGCTCGACGTCCCGAGGCAGGAAGTGATCACGAAGGACAACTCGCCGACGAACGTTGATGCGATCATATACACCAAGGTCATCGACCCGACGAAGGCGGTCTTCCAAGTCACGAACTACAGGACCGCGACGGTCTACCTCGCGCAGACCACCCTGAGATCGATCATCGGTGACATGGAGCTGGATGAGATCCTGTCCAACAGGGAGAAGATCAACCTGCACCTGCGGGACGTCCTCGACGAGGCCACCGACAAGTGGGGCGTCAAGGTCGAGGCCGTGGAGATCAGGGAGGTCGACCCCGCAAGCAGGGTCAAGGAGGCCATGGAGGAGCAGACATCGGCCGAGAGGTTGAGGAGGGCAGCCATCCTGAAAGCGGACGGTTCGAAGAGGGCTGCAATCCTGAACGCCGAGGGTGAGAAGCGGGCAAGGATCCTTCAGGCCGAAGGGTTGAGGCAGGCGAAGATTCTGGAGGCCGAGGGTGAGAGGCTAGCCATCATACTGAGGAGCCAAGGAGACGCTCAGAAGCTGAGGATACTGTCGGTGGGAGCAGCACCGTTGGACTCGAAGGCTCTGACCGTGCTGTCTCTGGACACCGTGAAGGCGCTCGGGAACGGACAGGCGACCAAGATAATCTTCCCGTTCGAGCTGACCAAGCTGATCGAGGGCGCTTCCGAGTACCTCGGCATCGGCAGGCAGACGCCCGCGAGGGAGATAACGAGCACAGCGGACATCGAGCGGATCGTCGGCAAGGCGGACGACATTCTCGGGCCGATACCCACGCCCGAGGAGCTTCACGCGGAGCTGAAGGCGCTCGAGAAGGCCATGGAGGCCGAGAAGCTCGAGGCGGAGGAGATCGCCGAGATCACGAAGAAGGAGCGCGTCAAGAGGCTCAATCCTCAGGAATAGGCCGGGGCCGTTTCGGAAAACGCCTCTCACAAACCTCTTACAATTCTTATGTTCTCACGGAACAGCCAAGAGCCTCTCCGCGGTCGCTATCGCACTCTTCAGGAACCTCTTTTCGTCCATGGTCTTGATCTTCCAGTCCTTCATGACGAACTTCCCGTCGACTATTGTGTCCTTGACGGCGTGACTGGCGCTCGAATAGACCAGGTTCGCGACGGCGTTCTCGGGGCGCATAGGGAGCAGGCCCGGTCGCATGTAGTCGATAACGACGATGTCCGCTCTCTTCCCCAGCTCGATGGATCCCAGCTCCTTCTCCGCCCCGATGCACTTCGCCGCGTCGACCGTGGCCATGTCCAAGGCTTTCTGTGCGGGTATCACGGAAGCATCCCACCGGAATGACTTCTGGAGGAGCGAAGCGAACTTCATCTCGAGGAACATGTCGAGGCTGTTGTTGGACGAGCATCCGTCGGTCCCCAGGGACACGGGCACTCCCTCCGCGAGCATCTCCTGGATCGGGGCGACACCTCCACTCGCGAGCTTCATGTTGGAGGTCGGACAATGGGCCACTCCGACCCCTGCCTTCGCCAGTTGCCGGACCTCGTTCACGGTCAGCCAGACGCCATGAGCCGCGAGGTCCCCCTTCGAGAAGAAGCCGATTTCGGACAAATGCTCAACCGGGCGCTTTCCCTTTGTCTTCTGGAAATCGTAGACTTCCTTCCGAGTCTCCGACAGATGGAAATGACACATGGTCTTCTCTCTCTGCGCGAGCTCCTTCGCCTCCAGAAGGGTCTCGTCGGAGCAGACATAGACTCCCTGAGGGGCGACAAGCGGCGTGATGAGAGGCCGGTCCTTGTGGCTCCTGATGAAGTTCTCGCAGTTATTGATCGGCTTGCCTTTCTGAGTGGTGAACTTCTCGTCGAGCACTGTCCAGCCGAGGTATCCCCTGAGCCCGACCTGCTCGACGCACTCGGCGATAACATCCTGGGAGTAGTAGAGGTCCACGAAGGTCGTGGTGCCAGTCCTCGCCATCTCGAGGCACCCGAGCGTCGCGCCAGCCGCGATGTCGTCTGGTGTCCGCTTCGCGTCGACCGTGAATGTCCGGTCGAGGAACTTGTCGAGCCTGACATCGTCCACGAGACTCCTCATGAGGGCCATCGCGACATGCGTGTGGCAGTTGATCAGCCCCGGCATGACGATGCATCCAGAGGCGTCGACCACGTCGTCGGCCTTCGCCTTGACATGTCCTAGCTCTGCTATCCTGCCTTCCTCTATGAGCACGTCGGCCCTGACGACTTCCCTCTTCCAGTTCTGGGTGACTACGAGTCCTCCCTTGACCAGTATGCTCAAATCAGACTCCCTCTTGGCCCGGAACGGTATTAAAGGGGCCGGTCATTAAGGTTTGGCAACCATGGCTAGGATTACGTTTCTGGGTACTGGCGGCGGGCGGTTCGCCACGATATATCAGGCGCGGGCCACTGGAGGCATATACCTCGAGGACCAACGGAATGTGCATATCGACCCCGGTCCAGGAGCCCTCGTGCGTATGCGCTCGGTCGGGATAGACCCGCTCACGACGGATGCCATCCTGATATCACACTGCCACCCGGACCACTATCTCGACGCGGAGATACTGATAGAGGCCATGACCGAAGGAGGCACTCGCAAACAGGGCGTCCTCGCGGGGAGCTTGAGCGTTATCGAAGGGAACGGCGACTTCGGACCCGCGATATCCAACTTCCATCTCTCCAAGCCGAAGGTCGTGAAGATCATGGAGCCCTTCTCGAAGATGAGCCTGAAGCCCTTGGAGATAACGGCGACACCGTCCGCTCACTCGGACACGAGCAGCGTTGGATTCAGAATACTGACCACTGGTGGCATGGTCTCGTACGTCTCCGACACTCAGCTCGTCGAGCAGGTGATCAAGGCGCACAGGCATTGCCGGCTGTTGATCGCGAGCGTCACGAGGCCGCTTGGGAACAGGATTCCACACCACCTGAGCACCGAGGACGCTGGATACCTGATAGAGAAGACCAAGCCCGAGCTGGCCGTGATAACTCACTTCGGGATGAGGGTCATCCAAGAGAATCCCGAGACTCAGGCCAAGTGGATCGAGGAGCGCTCGGGAGTCAAGACCGTGGCCGCGCGGGACTTCATGATGCTGGATCTGGGCAAGGACGACATCACCGTTTCTGACAGGATAAGACAGGTGCCCGACAAGTGATCAGGAGGGTCTTGGCGGCTCCTGCATGATGCGGTCGGCCGCGCTTGGCAGCCGTCCTGGGAGACTGAGATTCTTGTTGCACGCGTCACAAGCCGTGATCATTCCTCGGAAAATGATGCAGTCTCTTTCAGAACACATACGGTCCCATCCCTGAGCTCTGCGCACCGATTGATGTGAGAGGTAATAAAGATTCTAGATTGCCCGCAGCATGTTCTGCACCGGAACCTCCGCTTCCGATGCTTCATGAGCAGGGCGTTGTGATGCACAATCGTTATCTAAGCCTCCACGGCTTCGACCTATCGATGAGCTCGGAGAGGCTAGGCAAAGACGATGTAGAGAGCATAGTCCGCTTCGTCGGGAAGCACGACGCATCGCTAGCGTTGATCCGGACGGAGAAGGCGCCCACCGAGCTCGTCGGTGTCCTGAAATCCCTCGGAAGAGCATGCGGCCTGTCCCTCACTAGGAACGCTTGGTCCCCGTCCTCGGACTTCGGGTTCGCGGAATTAAATTCGAAGGGGAAGATGTTAGTCATCCTCTATGTCGGCGGCGAACGAACCGAACTGATAAGCGTCTCAGAGACTGACGAAGTGTTCGTGCGGGAGCTCGAGGAATCCATCTCTTCTTCGAACTTCTGCTCCGAAATAGTGCGCCAGGGTCTCTAAATGAGCGTCTGTCCTGTAGCTACCGGGCCGAACAGTACAGCAGAAACCCTCTTATACAACATGCGACTAGGATAGTGACGGTGTCTTAGGTTGGTGACTCAACTTTCCTCCTAAGCGAAAGATTTTAACATTCTGTCAGAGGATTGAGCAGTATGTTACGGACAGAGGCGCAAGCGCCGATTCATCATACAAACGCTGGCTCATCAGAACAGCCGAACCCGTAAATTGAACATCCTTCGATTTTCTGGGCGATTGATTGAATCTCGAAGCTCACGAATCATTATGAACCTGCCCGCCCGCTGATTTCTCAAGATAGGCGCGGTGATCCTGCACACGCCGTCTCGGCCCGGGACATCGCCCCCTATCCCGAGGCCGATGCGGCATGATTGACACTATCGAGAAAACGAAGAACTGCGCAGAGTTCCAAGAGATTTTGAAGCCGATTTTGGCGAAGCTGGCTGTTCAAGCGAATTGTAAGGGGAGTGAACGACGTGCTGCACTTGCACGAAATACTATCGACGTTGTAGAAAATCTTTTTCAATACACTGTGAGCAGAGAGAAAGCTGCTCGGGATCTCAAGGTCGAGGCGGGTAAACTTCGTGCACAGGTACAGGCTCTTCAAGGCATCCTGCGACCAAAATCGCATGTGATTGTCGCTCATGCTGAGAAGCCCGAGGTCGTCCTGCCCGAGGACAAGGAGGGCGATGCCGATGGCCACGCTTAGGGACAAGCAGGACACATGGGTGAGAATGCTCCTCGATACCTTCCCCGTCTATCGAGACAAGAAACGCTTTCGTGTGTCTCATCACGAACATGATACCTGGCATTTCTGGCCGTGCGAACATAAGGAACCATACTGGACGCGCTCAATCCTTACGAATGAAGTCGTATTCGATCTCGATATGTCCGACTGGCACCAAATCAAGAATGCATACGAGAAGCTCCAGACGACGTTGGATGCACTCGGGTTCCCATATCTTCTGGCGTTCACCGGAGGAAAATCTTGTCATCTTCATGTATTCCTTGATTCCTCGGTGGATGGTGTCTGGTCACAAGCCGAAGTCGACCAAATCAAAGAGCGAGATGTCGATATATGGTTCTGGATCCGGGAGTGCTTCGTTGATCTCATTCTTGAGCGAGCGGATCTCAAGAGCCAAACCATTAAACTCGATTGGGGCAAGATTCGATGGGCGATCACATCGAAGGGGTCCATGATTCGAGACTTTGGTACTCCTCGACCTGATGGGCGATTCAAGACGCTCTTGATGCAAATCCCCGATGAACGACCAGCCGCAGCGGAACCGGTTTTCCCAGACATGGTTCCGATTGCGAAGGTCTGGACGGGGAAATTCGGAGAGCATCTCCACAGAAGGGTCATGGCCAAACTCAAGGAGTTCGTCCAGGGAGAATCGAAAGAGCATGGGCTGGTCGCCAAGCTCCCGAATCAGAATCCTGTTGATTGGCCGTGCATCAAGGAACGCCTAGAAGTCGGGGCTCCGCCTACTCTCAGGTATACGTGGAGTAAAGCAATCGCGCTGGCTCTCCATGATAATGGCTGGCCGGATGATGATGTGCGAAAGGTGGTCAGAGGGTTCGTGGAGAAGTGCGAGGGCGCAGACGATCCTAAGCTTAGATCATATCCTGATGATGCGCTGAGATTTGCCAAGTCATGCATCAAGGTGGACAAGCATTTCTCTTGTGCTTTTCAGCGTCAGGAACTGGATGCCTGTTCTGACGACAGGAAGAAAGATTGTGCTCGGTGGAAGGTCGTGAAAGAGGTCGCCGTGAATGAATCGGAGACGAAGAAACGCGGGAGGCCGAAGAAAGAACTGGATCGGGCCGACTTCCCGAAGATGACGAATGAAAATTGGGGCGAGATCAAATCGTTGAAACCCGACGAAGTACCAGAGATGATTGCCAAACCGCAGATAGAGTTCGAAGATGGCTCGATAGCGATGGAGATCCGCAAAGACAACCACGCTGCATTCGCACTTTATGACGGCCATGAGATTCAAATCGTTGGTGACATCTTGGTAGCCGGTAGGAAAATCGTTGATAAGATTGAACTGGCTGATACAATATATCTCCCTGTTTGGGATGAATTATTCTCCGATCCCATCAAGGGCGTACAGCTGCCTGGACTGCCCGAGGAATATGGCTCAGAGAAAGAACTGTTCGAGGCTCTGGAACAGTTTGCCCTCAGATATTTTGATCCTGTTGATACCGAAGGCCGCGAGCAGCTCGGGCTCATGATACTGTACATCATGCGGACGGGGTTTATGGGACATCCGGCCATCAGTTTCTGGGAAATCCTGAATCCGAGAGGGGGAAGCGAAGGTGGCAAGGGTCGAAAGGGAATTGTGCTATATCTTCTGGCATGTCGCGGAATTATACAGGGGCATCCGACGATTGGGACTATTCATAGGATTGCTGAACGCTGGCAGCCAACACTTGTAATCGATGAAGCGGACATTGCGGACAGTTCAGAGACGGCTGATCTCGTCTGTTTCTATAACTGTCGAGCCGTCGGCAGCCCGTTCATGCGAAGAGCACATAGCTCTGATAAAATCGAGATTAGTGAGGTGTTCGGCCCGACGATGTTGATGACGAGGAAAGGCTTCAAAGATGATGGGCTAGAATCGCGGTGCTTCTCGATGGTCGCGAAAGCTTCAGATAAGTTGGGCGAGACGATTCCATATTCCGAACCGCCGGAGATGAGAGTGGAGGCACAACGACTTCGAAATAAGTTGCTGATGTTCTGGCTGAAACGACGGCGAGACTACACGATTGATCCGTTCGGCAAGGAAATCGACATTGATTCATCGGGCAAGAAAATCGGGAATAGAGCGAAGATGACGCCACGATATGTCAATGCGGTAATCAATTCTTGGTCTATCGCTAAGATGGTGGGCAAGACCGAAATGCTTTGCCGTATGGCGATTGCCGCGTCCGTAGGATTGATCGAGCAGCGTTCAACTACGCTGGCTGGCAAGATCGTCAATGTCCTGTATGAAGAAGGCATAGCTGGACGTCTGTGTCTTCGCAACGATCTGAATGACTCGTTGCCTGGATATCGGAGCATGGAAATTCTGAAAGGTGCGGGTCGCGACGAAGCGCGATTGACATTGACATTCAGGCAGTTGATTGAACTTTGCACGGCTAAGGGGATTATGGGCAAGGAGGACAAACCGCTTTCGTGGACTGTAGTAGGACTCGTTCTCAACGAGCTTGAGATGAAACGATGGAAGGAGCGTGTCGGCGAGAGGCTTGAAAGGGTGATCTATGTAGTCCCACAAAGACTAGCTCAACTAATGCAGAAATTCGTGGCTGATCGTGACGAAAAAGGACTAGCTTGGTTGATCGGGCCGTTCTAGTTTTGTTCCGAGCATTCCGAGTGTTCCGACTTCCCTGTGTAAGCATCGATTAATTCATTTTCCGGGAGATAGAGAAGTTTCCTCAGACCTCAGTGCATTTATTTCTGCTTACTACTGGCTATATAATGTATCATGATTATATATAGACATACATCAGATAGTCGGAACAGTTGGAACAGTCGGAACAAATTCGATGAGAGCAGCCCAAAATGGGGTGACGGAAGTATCATCGGTACCTTAAGGAACTTCGCCAAAAGCCCAGAATCGCTGCTCTGCATCACTCGATTCGAGAGGATGATTTTCAGGGCATTCTGCACGCATCATGACAGCCCGACGAGGCATGTCCTCGTCCGAGGCTATGGAAGCCCGAGAATCAAGCGAACGGGTCGCATACGGCCTAGGAACGCTCGTAGAAGCCTTTGT